>Ga0041059_1001684_pt1 | contig 17265 bp, 18 predicted proteins | sample AraColnosormetaG_FD_56232 | JGI IMG/M metagenome (GOLD analysis project Ga0041059, IMG submission 56232) | Arabidopsis roots microbial communities from North Carolina, USA - Col MF nosort | ecosystem: Host-associated > Plants > Roots > Unclassified | place: USA: North Carolina | collected...
TTTTTTTGCTAATCAGAAATTGATGATGTTTTAAAAGTTAATAAATGTGCAAAGAGGTTACAAGTATATATAAGGTCAGTTAGAGGTGTCTATTTTTTTGTACAGATTAAATTCTTATTACCTCCATAAATTTTGGTTCTAAAGACGTGGTTCTCCATTAACTAATTTTTTTCTCATCTAATAATGGAAAGTCTTAGAACCACACAATCATTTTTGTCAATAACACCACTAAACAATTAGTTAATGGAGAACACTTTGAATCAATCAAGAGGAATTAAAGGAAAAAACATATGGACTAAACAATTCACCTTAAAATTTGTTAAAACGATTTAAAATCTAGAAAAAGAGAGAGAAAACTTGTCTAGCGTATTTGATAATAAATACATTTTAATTATTTTGAATATCTTGCAGATAAATTCATCATTAACCGTCTACATCGATTCTGTTTACTTGAAGATTTCCTAATCTAAATCTATATAATATAAAAATTGTTACACAAGATAAGAGTTTCGATACAAATTAGATTTAGGAAATATTTTTTTCTCCAGGACTATAAATTAGAATCTTATATTCCGAGTACGAATATTACGAATGATGAATCTCAATATATAACTCTTAGCCTTTCGATTAAAGTAGTTAAAAAGGCTCTTAAAGTCTGAATATTACTCTCTAAGGGATTTTGGCTAATGATGAATGATGAATCCACCGGTTGATTTGCCTTATATTCCGGATGACTTACTTTTGAACTGCTTAGCCCGAGTCTCGAGATTGTACTACCCGATTCTCTCCTTGGTTTCCAAGAGATTCCGTTCTCTCGTGGCATCGCTTGAGCTTTATGAGATCAGAAAGCTCTTAGGACACAGGGAGAAGTGTCTTTATCTGAACTTACGTTTCAGTTCTGAATCTGAGCCGCGTTGGTTCACTTTATGCCGAAGACCAACTCGAAGCCCTAACCCTAATTTCAACTCAGGATGGTTCGCTTCTTGCTTTATACCACACACTATGAAGAAAGAGAAGAAGTCAAGTGACAACAATCTCATGGTCCCAGTCCCAACTTCCAATTTTATTACTCCTCCGTCTGAGTTGACTCGTATCACCAATGGTTCTAATATCTATATTGTTAGAGTATTCACCAACGGTGCGTTCTCGTCTAGGTTCTTGTTCATGGACTGTCGGTCTCACACCTTGCATGAAGTTCCAAGAATGGATAAGACCAAAAAGAAACCCTTCATGATTAGGGTTCTTGATGGGAAAATATATGTAATAGAAGGCTGCAAAAATCCCGATTACTCGAATTTGATCGAGCGTTTCGATCTCAAAACCCAAACATGGGAGCATGTGCCAAGCCCTAGCGCGGAGATACGTGGTAGTTATATAACAGGAAGTTTAGTCTATGACGGAAAGCTTTACCTGTTTGGGGATAAACGTGTGGTTTACAAGCCCAAAGAAAATAAATGGGATGTGGTAGGATTGGAGATGCCTTTACGTTGGACTCCCTCTTATATATCTTGCGTAGTAGATAACGTAATCTACTCTTACGGAAGATCTAGAGTGCTCATGTGGTACAACACAGAGGAAAGATTGTGGAGATATTTGAAGGGTTTGAAAAAACTTCCTAAACTACCAAAGGATTGTACTTGTGTTAGACTGTTGGGTTATAGTGGAAAGGTTGTGGTTTTGTGGGAGAAGAATGTGGGTGGTGGAGACCCTCAGAAGAAGATGATTTGGTGTGCTGAGATTGCGCTTGAAAGGCGCAGTGCAAACAAGATTTATGGGAAGATTGAGTGGTGTGATGTTGTGCTTACATTGCCCAGGTCATGTTCTTTATTGAATTTTGCGGCTGTTACTGTTTGATGAATGAATCATTAACACCATTTTTTTATTTCCTATTTGATTGAATGATTTTCTATATAATGCATCTCACTTTGCTCAGTTATGTGTTGTTTCCTTCTTTTCTCTGTTTCAAATTCGGTTTGTGTAAAAGTCCTTTTCATGTGAATTTAGAATGGTTCAATAATACTTTAGAAGCTTAACTAGTTTCGATCCAAATATCTTGCGAATCAGTTCATCATTAACAGTCTAAAGAATAAAGAAGGAAATTTTACATATTTGTTCGATCCTGTCACTTGAAGATTTCCTAATAAGTACATATCCAAATCTAGATTGATTACATTAAGAGTCACGGTTCTTATTCAGTTAATAAGTTTAGGGAACATATAAGTTTAGGTATAAAGTAGTTTAACAAGAAAGGCTCTTTGTGTTTGATTTACTTGTCTAAGGGTTTTGTGCTAATGATGAATTCACCAGTTGATTTGTCTTCTCTTCCTGATGATTTACTTTTGAACTGCTTAGCTCGCGTCTCGAGATTGTACTACCCGATTCTCTCCTTAGTTTCCAAGAGATTCAGCTCTCTCGTGGCATCGCCTGAGCTTTATAAGATCCGAAAGCTATTAGGACAAACCGAGAGTTGTCTTTACGTGTGCCTAGAATCCATGTCTGGATTTGACCGACATTGGTTCACTCTGTGCCGAAGACCAACTCGAACCCCTAACCTTAACTCACGATGGTTCACTTCGCAATTATTGATGAAAAACTTTTGGTGTCAGTCCCTATTCGCAATTATTGTCCTCGGTTTGGGCTCAAGAATATCATCACACTTGGTTCTAATATCTACATGATTGGGGAATTCTCCTCTACGGTCTTCTTCATGGACTGTCGATCTCACACTTGGCACGAAGGTCCAGGCATGCAGGTGGCCGCAAAGTACAACGAGGTGAGTGTTCTTGATGGGAAAATATATGTAGTGGAAAGATGCAAAGTTTCCGTCTCCTCGAATTTGATCCAGGTTTTCGATCCCAAAACCCAAATATGGGAGTGTGTGGCAAGCCCTAGCACGGGGATTCGCGGGCGTTTTGGATTAAACAGCTTAGCTATAGATGGAAAGCTTTACCTGTTTGGGGATAAAAATTTGGTTTACAAGCCTAAAGAAAAAACGTGGGATGTGGTAGGATTTGAGATAAATTTCCATTGGATTCCCCATGATTCTTTTTGCGTGATAGATAAGGTAATCATCTACTATTACAATAGACATTCCAGGTTGCTCGAATGGTATGACCCTGAAGGAAGCTCGTGGGGAATTTTGAATGGTTTGGAAGAACTACTACCGAAATTACCTCGAGTGTTAGTTAGTCGTCATGTTAGATTGGTGGATTATGGTGGAAAGGTCGCGATTTTTTGGGAGAAGGAAGTGCGTCCTCTTATCGGCTATAACAAGATTACCATTTGGTGTGCTGAGATTGCGCTTGAAAGACGCAATGCACAAGAGATTTATGGGAAAATTGAGTGGTGTAATGTTGTGCTTACATTGCCCAGTTCATGTTCTATTGATGAGTTAAATGCTGTCAGTATCATTGTCTGATGAATGAACAGATTATATTAAATATCAATTTGCTTTCAATTCGATTAAATGAATTCTTTTTTTTCTTTCCTTTTTGTGGTTAAATATGATTAAGGTTTCCTATGTAATGCCTCTGTGAGACTGTAACAAAGCTTCTTCATTCACAAAAAAAAAACACCAAAACTTGAACAGCTGTTTTGACTCTCCTCTCCAGTGTACAAAACCTTCGCTAATCACTCGTGGGGAATCATTGTTTAAAACGAATTTGTGACTCTTTTAATGTGTAGGGAGTTGTATTACCCATCTAATTCCCAAACTCTTGATTTTATAAATCAGAAGCTGAAAGAGCAAATTTGAAGATGTGATAAACATTATAACTACTAGACAGATAGAGAGACAGACATTAGGCAGTATTGTATGTACAACTGAAACGACTAAACGACGACGGTTTTATAAACCATATAATCCTCCACCCTCAACAAATACTTTTTCTTTTGTATAAAGAAAGATAAAAAAAATAACTTGAAAATTAAAGAGTTTTCTAAGCAGAAGACAAATGTAATTCTTCTTATATATTTAAGAGCTTAAAACTAGATAAGCTCAAGGAACAATGCTTCTTGTTTGCTGGTCAATCCAAGATCGTTTAAGGTCGACTCACTTTCCCCATCTCCAAACGCATGCCTCGGATATGGCCTCACCTGTTTCACCACACTAAAACTTAAGACACCTTGAAAATTTTCTAATGATTTTAAACCGTCCGGTATAGGACCAAACCGGTCAAGCATCACTTTTGCTATACATTATGGTAGTTAACCGCTGGCTAGCCAGTATGGCCACAGGGCTGGCCGGGAGTCTAAACCCTAATGAGTCATTGACCTGATGCGGAACCGGCACTCATAACATCCTATAAGGAGTATTCTATATGCAAGAAGAGAGAGATTTATTTACATAGGTAGAAGATTTACCAGTCTGTAAGTGTTGGGTTTCACCACTCTGGCAATGTCTATAAAGTTGAAAAGGGTCTGCAAAAGAGCGCAACCAACAGTTATTTACTAATATATTTTGAGTAATGCAAAACTAAGTGAAATGAAATTTAGGGAAAACCGACTTGGAGTTTGTCAGATTTAAGGAACCGGCGGCCCCGACGTGTTCCATCCGGCATCCGGATTAGAAGGGTAATGGCATTCTCTTCATCAGCTTGAGGCTCCTTAGGTAAAGACGCTTCTTTTGCATCTAGTTGTCTTTCTAGCTCCTGCAACAACATTCAGAGAAAAAAAAAACTTAAATCAGTAACGAAGAGAACGCCTACATAGGAACTCAAACCAGATTATTTTCACAGCTATTGTATTGTATAGAGATACATTTTTCTGATGTAATAAAGCTGCAGGTGTTTTGGCTGATCTTTCTCTATCCACTAGCAGAAGCCTCCAAAACAATCCGCAGTCAACATATTTACAAAAACTTGTTTGAACGCGGATTTACAAAGAGAGATATAAATGAAAACAGAAGAAGCACCTGTTCCTCCTCGAGTTTTCTTTGAGCTTCTTCCTCTTTTTTCTTTTCTTCCTCCAGAAAAGCCTTTCTCGCAGTTTCTTCCTCTAGCTGACGTGCCTCAGCATCTCTAATGGACTTCATTTCTTTATCTCGGTCAGCTTGCAGGGACGCAACATACTCATCATCCTGCTCGATGTAACAGCTCAAGAATTTTATAATAACCCATAACTCTCAATATAGTAGAGGGGTTTAGTCAAGTAGGTAGTAAGTGTTGCCTAACCTGCTGTTCCCGTATCAACCTCTGAGCTGTCAGCGAAGGTGAGGGTGGACGTGGTTGGGCCCTCGGCTGAGGAGGTAAGAATGGAAGATGATTATATCCAGTTTCAGGAATGCCACCAAACATGGCTGCCTCGAGCATGACAGCTTCATCATGTTCCTCAGATGAAATGCCTCCCCACTAGAGCATACACAATAGAGTATTAGCAAAGGTAAGGACTAGCTACTCTAACCAATAAGTAATACTGGAATTCTAGTCTGGTTTCAGTGTAATAAACAAAACAGATTTTACGGATACCTCAGAAGGAAACCCACTGCCACGCTCCGCTGGATTAATACTTGCATGTTCTTCTTCAGGACTCCCACTCCGGGAACGATCAGCGTTAGGTGGAGCCAGAGATCCGGATGCTGCACGTCTTGGCCTGTGTCTAACAAGAGGTTGCTCATCAACATCATCAGAGTCATCATCAAATGGTGAACTAGGTGCTGCCAATCTAGACAATATAAAAGACGATTAGTTAGACATCGATTTTTGACAAACACCAATAGACAAACTGCTTGACAGATGTTTTTGCAACTGCAGATATTAAGCTCATAGATAACACAGTAGCAAAGCGTTACAGAGAAGAACCAACAAACCTTCCGTTCAGGGCCTGGGTATCCTGAGGTCCTTGAGCAGCAGTCACTGCAGAAGCTCCTATTTCCGAGGTTGAGGCCTTATACCCTTGACTGCGCAAAACTTCTTCCTCCGCTGACTGCACTAACTTGTGTTAAAAGTGATCAAAGATAGATGGCAGCAAAAATAAAAGAGAGGAGACAACCACAGACCTTCAATGACATTGTAACAGCTATTGCTATGTCATCATCATCTTCCATGTGAAGTGGCCTCTCTTCAAGTAAAGGGTTACTTGATCCCTATAAGAAAATATAAAAAACCTCATAAATTTGCTACTTCACTAAGACAAAACCCCAATACAGCCAATTTTCTTACAGAAGCTTACCTCAGCCTCTTTCTTTGAGGCCTCAATGGCAGCTCTGATCATTTCTTCTTCTATATCATTGTAATCTTGATTATTATTATTGGCTACAGAACCAGCAGGTCTGTCTTGCCTACTTCGTCCCATTGGTGCAAAAGGAATATCATCATCACTCTCTTCATCAATAATAACAGTTCCTTGGGTAGTTACTGGACCCTGAACATGAGCTGTTTCTGTCACATCTTCAATAGTAGGAGCATCACTAGATCGTCCAGATGGCCCACTGCTATCCTTAACCTCTATAGGTATCTGCCTAACCTCTCTAGGATGACTAACAAACGGAGGGCGTGGCATAAGAGGATCGCTATCAAATACACGTCTAGCAAAGTCCGAATCCAAAAGCGAAAAGGGAGGACGGCCAATTGTTCTAGCTGCATTGAACATAGAGAGAGGAGATTGTGGAGCCGGAATCACATCATCTATATCCATTTCATCATCATCATTAACCGGCGCTTCACGTACTCTACACAAAGAGCATAACAACGTAAAAAAATTGATAAATTTGCAAGAGAGAAGGATAATAAAATAATCATCAGTGAGATAGAGATGTCATACACATTTCGATCTCCTTCGCTGAAATATGCATTCACTGCTTGATTAAGATCACCACGATGCTCCTGCAGTAATCAAAATCAGCTCTCAAATTCGAATTAAAAACTCTGTCAACATTGGAGACAATCATACAATCATCAATGAACAAGTAATAAACGCGAGAATTCAGGAGATATCGTTTGAGCGAAAAAAGCAATGTAAGAACAAAAATCCTTCTAGAAACTCAATCAGACCATCCTATAACCTAAAATTCTGAAAATCAACTTCAATTTCAACCCCAAAACATCAAATATCAAAACGAGTAAGGGAAAAAGCATCAGAATAATCAAACGATCGTCGTCTCATCGAACTTTCAGTTTCACTTTACCGATTCTAAACAAACTTCGAAATCAAACATCTGAATCATAAGGAATCGCGAACAAGGACATGAATCAAGAAATTCGAATCACCTCGAGTTTCTGAAGGGCGACGGCGTCAGAAGCGCCGGTGATGCTGATGAAAGTGTCGATTGCTTCCTGATTCGGTGTCGCCATATCACAAGTTTGGTTCGCAACAAAGAAATGATTGATTGTGAAAAAATTTGGGGGCTTGGAGACTTGGAGTGAGCAAGGGGAAAGAAAAAGATTTGTTATGTGAAAATTGCAATGGAAGATTGGATCGGTGAAACTCGTCGTTTTAAGGTCTTTTCTCTTATTTTTTGGGCTTTTTTCCTCGTTTGTTTTCTTGGTTATGTGATGATGATGAATTTTTGTGGAAAGTCTTGAAGTTTCTCTATGGTTCTATTGGATGATTATTAAAAGTGAAGAACAATTGTTTGTTAGTCAAATTGCTAAAATACATTTAAGTTGATATTCAAAAGAGTACTATTATTTCCTACATCATTCATCACAAGTTTTTGAGGTTTATTGTTATACACTAGTATGTAATTGTAAGTTTTAATTGATTCATAAATCAAAATAGGAAAATACTGGTCTACCTATTTAATCATGTAGTTTGCAGGGTTCAATTTTTCATGTCTAAAATAATTTGTTTATTATTATTTTTAATTACCGATTATAATATTATATTAGTTATAAAATAATTATTGTTTTTGTGGGTTACAAAATAGATAAAATATTCATAATCAATAAATGATTTTTGAGGGTTAAAAAAATAAATAAATAATGTTTATCAAAATATAAAATAATTTTAGATTTAATAATAAAATAATAATAAATTCAGTTTTAGTGTGAGATTTGAGATACCAAAACACCAAATTTGGTTCTTCCTTGTGTTATCACTGGAGATGCTGTTTTAAGTATACTATATATATTGTTTTCAATTTAGTGATATAACTTAAGGAAACACTTAAAAAGAAAAAAAAAAGAGTTGAAGAAAATTAAAATTGAAGACGGAGTAGTAGAAAAATTATGCTAATTTCTATTTAACTAAAATTTCAATTAAAAAAAAAAGTAAAAAAAATTACACCAAAAACAAATAAAAAGAACTAAAACAAAACAAACTAGACCACGGTATGATATTAAACCCACCCAACGCCTCTCAAGTCCTGGGATGGAGGAGTTGACACTTCCAAGAGTGAGTAAGTATGGTCAGCTTGAGTATGGTTGTATATTCCATTGCTGAGTTTTGCATAACTGTTCAAAACTAAGTGTACCATGTTGTCAAAGAGACTCTGAGCTTTTCCGGTTAGTATGTAACGGATTCCGAATTTCATTATGTCTAATGGAAAAAAGAAGATGATGTTGTAGAGCCAAATAACTCCAGCCCAACTCCATCCTATTCCCTCGATTCTCGCAGTTTCCCAACTTGCGTATACCGCGAGTGTTGTTGCAATCTACAAGGTCAAGTTTATGAGTCAATGAAGACTTCTTTATAATGAAAAATAAAAAAGAAGAAACAGAATCATGTTTTTCTATATACTTACAGTTTGTACTGTCACGAAAGAGAGAAACAATAACTCTCCAGGTCGTTCGACAAAAAACCAGCTTCTTGATTGAATAACGAAGAAAAGAGCTTGGCTCATAATACTCACTTGTAAGTATAAAGCACACATCATCTCTGCTTCATTGCCTCTCAAGTCTCTCACGTGGAACGTTCTCTATATAAAAAACAAAACAAGAGGTTATAACTTTATAGTATGCTTGTGTTGTTATGGGAGATTTGAAGAGAGATTTGTTTATACATACCGGGAAGATATCGGTTCTGTATGCAGCCCAAAAGAACACAACAGTTATTAAAGCCATGTAACTGCCATAAACAACGCCGGTTGCGAAGATCTCTTTGAGTTTCAAGCTATCTGGTGTAGGAGAAGGATTGGTGACATTATCCATTGTGATAGCCTTGGTGGTTTCTGTTGAGTAATTGTTAATAATGTTTTTTTATTGTTTGGCTTTTATAGCAAGTAAACAAAGTTTATAAAGAAGAAAAACTCACCTTCGTTTAACAAAGCAATGGCCAAAACCATGAATGGTGAAAAGTCGAACTTCCATATTAAAGCGATGAACATGAACCCAAACTGTAAAAAAGGTACAAAGAGAGATTATATAAACAGAGATTATTTGATGATATTAAAGAAAACATTCAAGATTGATTAACTTACCACAACACGGATGGTTATTGAAACTGCATAAATCTGATACATGAGAAAACATCAGAAAAAATGAAAAACAAAACGCTGTGTATAGTTTAATAAGAGCATTGCTCACTCACTGTGTAGTGCTTCATTTGTTGCAAAATGGCTCGACTAGCTAGAACCGCGTCGATGATAACACTAAGTCCAGGCTCAGTCAAAACGATATCAGAAGCAGCTCTTGCAGCTTCAGTAGCATTCGCAACAGCGATACCAACATCCGCTTTCTTCAACGAAGGAACGTCATCCACTCCATCACCAATCAAACCACAAATATGCCTCTCTTGCAACTTGTTCACAATATGGTATTTGTGCTCTGAACATAATTGGTAAGGAAAAAAAAAGACAGTGTTACAATTTGTATTTCGGAACCAAGATATGGCAAATGACTTGAGTCCACGCTCAGCGTAATTTCTGATTGCCGAGTGGACACTCTTCCTCAGATCATCTCTCGCGTTGCAAAGATCAAGAATCTGAATCATCAATAAACGGTTAATCGTAGTTAGAGGGAAACAGTACTACTCTACTTAAAAGTAAAACAGAGTCAGTTTTAGTTACCTGCTCTGGAGTTCCTTTGCTTACTCGATGCCAGTCTCCGTTGCCATCGATATAAGTTAAAGCGGTTCGTTTATCAACTAGATTGAAGTGAACTTCTCTAATTCCAGCTCTTGCCTGACAAAGAAAAAAGAGTTCCTTTTTCTTCAAGAAACAAAAACATTTTAAAAACAGAGTTTTTAAAATTTCTTACCTCTTTTGGATCAGCAAGAGATCCAACCATAGCAGCATCAATACCATCTCGATTCTCTATTCTCGAAGCTCTTGCAGCTAATAGCAACACTTGTTCTTTCTCAACGTCTTTAGAATAAACCTTAATCAGATTCTTGTCAACACTAAGCTTGTTGAGAGTTAGAGTCCCGGTTTTATCACTGCACAGAACATCAATAGCGGCCATATCTTCAATGGCGGTTATTCGTTGCGTGATAGTTCCTGTTCGATACAACCTAAGGGAACCAGTAACCATTATTACATATAGAACAGTAGGCATTGCAAGGGGGATCCCACCAATCACAAGAACCAGAAGATTGTTGATAACGTCACTGAAGTTTCTACGCTGGATCCAGTACATCACAATGACCTCAATTGAAATACCGATGGCTATGGAGATTACGCACAAGTTTTCGATTTCGGTTACCACTTTCCGGAAATGTCCAACTTTGTTTGTTCTATTGTCGACAAGATGAGCCGTTGTACCAGAAAACGTGTGGACTCCAGTGGCGATCACAACCGCTTCCATCTCACCTTGCTTGCAGGTAGTACCGGAGAAAACTTCTTCTCCTGGACCTTTTGTTATGGGACCGAATTCTCCGGTTAGAGCAGATTGATCAACTTTTAAAGTGTCGCCTTCAAGAAGACGTGCATCACAAGGAATGATGTCACCTGGCTTGATGCTCACGATATCTCCAGGAACAAGAATTGAAGCTTCTTGCTCTGACCATTTTCCATCTCTCAAAACCTATATTCAAAATATATATAAATATTGTTAAAGCCAATTTTTCAGTTTCTCATAAATTGTTGGACCACTAGATTGTTTTTGACCCCCAAGACACTATATGAAAACAAGTAGGGTGCTGAAAAACTACTCAATTCAAAGATAACATAACTAAACCACCCGCGTATACACTAAATATAAACGCAAACAAACGACCAATCGAGGTCGTATGTCGAGTATAGAACAACAAAGAAAAAAGAAGAATTTAGGGAGTATATAAAGAGGACCTTAGTTTTGGGAGAAAGACCAGCCCTAGCCATAGCAACAACATTTGCGGCATCGTCTTCTTTGAGATAGCAGATTATTGTGTTGACTATCAAAAGACATACAATACCGAGAAATAGTTGCCTTCCATCGCCGTTAGCAAACAACATAGCCATGATTGCAGCTGCTTGTATAACCCAAGATAAAGGCTTAAACATTAAAGCGAAGAACCTGAGTGTTATGTGTTCCTGTTTGTTAATTGAAACCACCATAATATAGTTAGTGAGTTTACTTATTGTAATAAGCCACAAAAGATATGAAAGTTTTAGTTTACCTTCTTCTTGTTTTCGAGTTTGTTTGGTCCAAAGATCTTGAGTCTTTCTTTTCCTTCTGCTCCAGATAAACCTTCTCTGCTGCATCGCAACTTCTTGAAAACTTCTTCAATTGGGATTTTCTCCTGCAATATAATATGAACATGATCTAATTATCTGGTGTACATTACACTCTTTGTTCCTAAATGATTGATTTTTCTAGAAAAAAAATTGTTTCAAAAAAATTGATTTTATAAGTTTTTCATGCAATATTTATTGGTTAGTATTGTCGAACTGTAATTTTCAAGAAAAATAGTTAATTATCATTGGTTTAGAGTTATAGAAAACTGTAAAACACAAAAAATAATACATTTATAATTAATATTTAATATGTTTTTTTAATATGTCTTTTTTTCCTAAACCCTAAACCCTAAACCCTAAACCCTAAACAATCAAACAAAAAAAAACAGAGAGAATTTTATTTTTACACAAATAACAAACAACTAAGTATAACAACCAATGGAAATTCTTATAGTCAGACGCAAAATAAATAAATAAAACAGAATGAATAGAAACCCTAACTTAATCGAATCGTTAAATAGAAAACAAATAAACTGAACTTTCCTTACGTAAACTTTTAAACAAACGTAACGAAATTGAAGTAACAAAAGAATTTACAGAGTAAAAAGAAGAAGAAATTTCATACCAAATCATCATCAATCTCGATCTTAATATCTTCGAGAGAATCACCAGTCGCCATCTTTCTCTCTACCGTGGTCAAACCAAAATAAAATTTTTATGTAACGATGATAATGATACGAACCAGAAGTTTTCGGGGAAAAATAAATGTGAACTACGTTGGCTATTTGGTGTATCTATTTATACCAGAAAATAGAGAGATTTTTTTTTTTTTTTTAACTCGGATATATTTTTGCTTCACAATCCAGTTGGGATTCGGTTTAATACACATATATACAAATCTGACATTATCACTTTTAAGTTTTAACTCTTTAACTCTCACGTAGTCTTTGTTTCCTCTGTCTTTCCACGTGCACATCACGTGGCAGGACGATCCCGTGCTTGGCTCGCCTACGCTGCTTCTGCTTGCTATCTTTATGGACTCGATGAAGTTGGTGGTAGTAGTGAGAGTCGCTGTGGTCACGTTCAAGCATCATCTTCTGCAATACGTCGTCGTCTTGACCATGATGATGTTTGTGTCTCTGGTGTGTCCTACGATGGTGATTATGGTGATGACGATGCTTGTGATGGTGATGATGGCGGTTAACAACGTCTGCTCTGGAGGGTAATAATCTCCGATGATGGTCTAAATCGAAATGATCTTCCCACCAGTCGTAGCATGGATCAAAGAGTCCCTTTTGGTGCAAGAGCCAAAGAAGCAAACAAGCTGAAAACAAAACCGTTAGTTCGAGTCTTCGATATTATGTTAGCGATTTGCGGTTGCGGTTGCGGTTGAAACACTTACTAATTGGGAAGAGAGCGAGGAGAAGACCAAACATAACCATCCAGCTTAAGCAAACGTATTGAATGTGGCAACTGAAGTCGAAGAAACTCGAGCATTTGTTTCTGCATAATATTATTGATATTAGTTCACTTTTCAAGTTATTATTATGACAAGTTAGGTTAGGAAAAGTGTTGTAACCTGCAAGTATCTCCGGTGATGAAATCGACTAAACCATTGATGATTTTCGTCCATAGTATCCTGATCGAATCAAAGAAACCTTTAGGTTGAGTCTCTGGAATTTGAAATGGATTAGTAACCTGCATGTTGATGAAAATGATCACTTAATTATCAACATCAACATTAATCAAAACCGTTTGAATTCCATTGTAATTAATGAAACCTGAGTTCCATTGTCAAGTACGGTAGCCGTTGTACTAAATTGACACTCGGCTCGGTCTACTTCGCTGAACTGAGAGTCCTTGAGTATAGCTACAAACAAAAAAAACAGAGGATTGTTATGCAAGGAAACAGGCAAGGTAAAGGGAGGAGGTGAGTCTTTTTTTATAAGGAATCACCTGTGCATATATACTTTGCAGCCTGATCTTTCGTCGGGTACAGCTTAAAAGACCGAGTAGTAACCGCTTTCGGTTTTATAATGAAAAATTGTTCCTGAAAACATTATCAGTTTGTAATATTCCTCTAAACAACGCTTCTTCTTAGAAGTTTTAAAAAGAGTTAGTTACCTCAACAAAAGCCACGCCTTTGGAGCAATCAAACTGCGCAGAAGGAAGCGAAATGCGATTACTATATCGAACCAAACTATCAGATAAGATTCAGTTTTGGATATTACCGTTAAGCTATAAGACGCTTCTACTTCACCAGTATTCTTGATTATGACTGCAGCAACTCCGAATTGTGTAAGTGCTTCGAATGTCGGTATCGCGATGTTTATGATCTTACCGGGACTCCTGCAACCATAGAAAAGTTACTAAACTTCACTTTATAATCAGCATTTCTATATAGCTGAAGAGTTTACCTCTGGAAAACGTATTCAATATCATCAGCTCTTAGTTCTATCATTAGATTTGTGTTGAGTGTTTCCGTGACTCCAATTGAGAACGAGTGAGGCCCCGCGTTCTGTATCGTGTAAAGCATAATCCGATAAGCCAACAGAAAATCTTATCTTATATTGATTTAGAAACTAGTAAAAGCTAGAACATAACTGGATGTTGATTGATCCTCTCAAATCTTCCTTCAAGTCCATATAAAGGAAGTTGGTGTCGGTCGATTCTGTTTATATCTGACTGAAATAAACTTGTTATCGGTTAGAAAATGACGCGGTAACGTGTTTAGAAAGGTGTAACAAATAAATACTAACCTCACGGAAGTTCCATAGTTGATTATGCAAGCAACTCCAATATGGAGAAGAGCAGAAATTTGGTTGGGTGTTGAAAGCTTCATAACCAACACCGATTTTATTACATTCTAAGCCATCCAATGTAAATCTCACTCTCTCAAGCAGCATCCACATTGAGTAATTTGCGCCTAAGCTCCCTGGTTGTCCCGCTTCAGCCGCCTTTTTCAACCGATTCATTTAGTCTTACAGCGCGGTGCAAGTTAAAAGAGTTCAAATGGATAAGCAGTTACCTCTCTTGGGATTACAAGATAGAAGTCCTCGAAAGAAGGAATACTTGTGTAACCACCAAAGTCTCCTATGAGATTAACTTTGAGAAAGTTATCATTTGCAGTAGCTGTCCTATTTTCAGGACCAATGATCACTTCCTACGATCAAAAAAAGAAGAAGCGTAAGGCTGAGTATGAGTGACTGGAAACAAAAGGGTATTTAGTGAAGTAAAACATACTGAAACTCTAGTTCCTGTTTTCAACTCAACTCGCACACTAAATCCTAGTGACCGTTGTCCAATCCCGAAAACATGGAACCTACATGAGAGAAATCAATAGTTTCTATCTTTGAACACAGGAGCAGATGATAAACATCAAGTAAAGATCCATACCAGTCACCTGGAAAACGAAGGCAATGCGCGGTATTTGCCTTCCCTTTAATCATCTTATCAACTAATCACAAAGTCAAGAGAAGAAATGAGAATCCATATTTAGATACATTCCTTAAACGTAACAAAAGAGAAACACATACAAATATCTCCACAAGAAGAAGGCATTCTTCGTTGCGGTCCACATGGACAACAAATCGGCTGAGTCTGCTCTAAAACATTACCCTTCTCATCTCTCAACCTGTATGATGATCATCACCAAAAATTAGTGAAAGATAAACTCATCAGAAACAATCACATAAGAGAGAGATTTAAACATTTTTTTTTTTTTGAATATATGGAAGTTCAAGCTCAAAGACCACACATCTTCTAGAGACAGAACTCACACCAAGTTAAATTTATCTCCTTCGGAGAAGAGATTTAAGCATCATTACCTCTCACAAATTTGTACAATATCCGGTCCAGCATCGTGTTCACACTTTCGAGTCGTGACATGATACTCTTGAGGTTTATAAGGTACATCCTAAAACGTTGATTCAAAACTTAGATTAACCTTATAACTCTAGACTAAATTCATGATAATCAAACTCTAGATACTTACCCTAATGTAAGTAAGATCATAGAGAGCATATGCTGCAGATTTGTTCACTGTAATAACCGGTGGAATCCGTACGGTTTGCATATTACTACTCGAGTTATCTTCAACCTCCACGATCTCCGCTACAATCGAAGCCTCTCCTCCACTCTTAGTTTCATCAACAAAACCAAAACAAGTAAAAACAAAATTGATGAACACAAAACCAAAACAAGTATAAATGTGAGTTTTAGAGAAGAAAAAAAATCTTACGGATCCACTGGGAACAGCGAGATTCAAGACGATCTTAGTGGAACAATTGAGATTACCAGAATCTGATGTTTTCTCACACTTTTCGAGCTTTGATTTCGATAAAATCTGAATTCCGTCGACTTCGTTGAACATTCCGACGAAAATTCCGGCGAGTATACAAGCCATTAAAATCGCGTTCACCATTTTCTCTCTCACGGAGACGCGAATTGAAAATTGTTTTCTTCTTGAAGAACTGCTTTCTTCGTCTTCTTCCAACGGTTACTTTGGGTTTTTTAATCTTTAAATCCATTGGACTTAACCGGAAATTACTAGAGAACCGAATTAAACCAATGCAATAACCTTTTTTTGCAGGGCACGATTGAAGTTCATGAAGTCGTAGAGTGAATAAAACTTCAAAGAATTGTTTATCATGCATCAACTACTTTCATTTGTCGTTATCAAAATAATAACACTACTTTCATTAATCATGTGTGTTTATAAGTAGCACTGATGCGAGAATATATATTAAATATCTTCCATCCTAATTAGAAAAAGAGTTGTGGTATACATTCCGTAGGACCTTCCCTAAGCTATGAAGAGTAATATAAATGAGGCCCAATTAAAGCCCAGAAGTGAGGTATATAAATCGACCCAAAAAAAACAGAAAGCAATGCATCCATGCATCCAACAGCCGAAGAGAAGATGGTGCCGCCGTTGTTGTTAGGATCAGAAGAGGAAATGGAGATTGATGAGCGTGACAGGTCCGAGGATACGGAGGAAATTATTACATTGGATGTAAGAATTATATATGCTTTCATTTTCCTCTACTTGTTAATTTGATACTCTCAATATCGGATCTTCTTAATTTTTGCTAATAACAAAGAAACGTGTCTTACTTAGGAGTTTTATATCGACAGAGGTGTGCATAGCACCATGTCCAAAGAGAAATACGCTCCTCATCGTGTCTTAGTCCCCCTTTATGCTAAGTTGGCCCTTCATTGTTACAATGTTTTCTAGGTAACACATTGTAACATTGTTACAATGTTTTCCAGGCAGAAAATTTGTTCTTGGTCAGCTCGTTTTTTATCTTATGCTGGAAGATTGAACCTAATCAGCTCAGTTCTTTGGAGTATTTGTAATTTCTGGATGGGAGCTTTCCGTCTGCCTCGGGATTGTATCAGGGAAATTGATAAGATGTGCTCTGCTTATCTATGGTCAGGAGGAGAGCTAAATACATCAAAAGCTAAGATCACATGGGCGTTTGTGTGTAAACCGAAGGAAGAGGGGGGTCTAGGTTTAAGATCTCTAAAGGAAGCTAACGATGTTTGTTGTTTAAAGCTAATCTGGCGCATTATATCTCATGCTGACTCATTGTGGGTCAAGTGGATACAAAGCTCTCTCCTTAAGAAAGTTTCTTTTTGGGCGGTAAGGGAAAATACAAGTCTCGGCTCATGGATGTGGAGAAAGATCCTTAAGTTTCGTGACATAGCGAGGACTCTTTGTAAAGTGGAAATAA
>Ga0041059_1001685_pt1 | contig 17260 bp, 14 predicted proteins | sample AraColnosormetaG_FD_56232 | JGI IMG/M metagenome (GOLD analysis project Ga0041059, IMG submission 56232) | Arabidopsis roots microbial communities from North Carolina, USA - Col MF nosort | ecosystem: Host-associated > Plants > Roots > Unclassified | place: USA: North Carolina | collected...
TCTTTCTCCTCATCATCTCCTTCTCCAACTCTGTACACTCAACCTCATTACTCTTCCTATACACAAGCACCGTCTTCAGCAACCAGAGTCCAATGTAACCACACAAAACAGCTCTTCCAATCGCCGGCAACTTTGGAATTAAGTCAAGACGAAGAATTGCGTTTTGGACTGAGCTAACGAGACGAAACTCTTCCTCTGAAGAAGAAGAAGAAGAAACGAACTTGACAAGAGAACTCTCCTTATGGATCACATGTTCCCCATTCTCCATTTGTTCAGCTAATTTCTTCGCATATACAAGCTTAGAACTCACTGATTCCAAATCCCCAAGAGCTGATCTTCTTCTACTCAAGACCTCGTCTTCATCAACCTCTACTTTCTCTACGTTTCCAACAGAATCCTGATAGACAGTGAAAATGGGATTCGAACCAATACCCCAAAACTCTGCTTCCTTGTTATACCGAGCAACCCAATCTTCAAGCTCATTCAGCAAATTTGAATCTTGAGCAACCCTATCTTTCAATCCCTCGGTGCTACTTAAATCATCACAGTGACCAAACTTATGGCTTTCGTTTAGAGGTTTCGTACCTGGTTCAGAAGATTTCGGAGTCGAACGCCAATACTCATCACCGATGATCTTCTTCCTCAGCGAATTACGTCGCCTCGAGGTCTCTCCGAACCGAGCCGAGACTCGGAGAATTGAAACGCGATAGTAGTGGAATTTGGAGATGGGCAAGTTGAATCGACGTTGGTTAGCGAGTCTCCTGTTCGAATTGGACGAGAAAGACGAGAAATTGAAGAAACCATCATTGGAGTTTAGTAGAACCTCCATTGATGGAAACCAAAGGGATAAAGCTCACTTCCGAGTGAGAAAACCCCCAAAAGCTGGGTTTAACAGAACAATGATGAAACGTCGTCGTTTCTTAAACAAAGCTAACGCCTTTGAACAACACTACAGTTGAAAAAAGGTTCAACATTTTACATTTTCCAGATATAAAGCTCATCACTTCCAAGTTCCAAAAGCTGGGTTTAACAGAACAATGATGAAACGTCGTCGTTTCGTGGACACAACACAAGCATTACATAAATTTATGAACACTACAGTTGATAAAAGTAAAAGGTTCAACATTTTACGTTTTTCCTCCAGATATAGCAGAATTGTAATGAACTATATATTTTATAATAAAAAAACCTCCATGACATGAGAAAGACAGAGAGAGATACATAAGAACAACCCCAAGTTTATCGTCAGAGAAAACCCTAATTACAGATAACCATGGTTACAGAGACAAGGCCAAATCGGTGAGGTTTTCAAAATCAGTTTGATTTTTTTTTTTTAATTTTCAAGACAAGTTTGGGATACAAGCTCCTCCACCTTCACCACTTTGTTGTTGCTCTTTCCATATCCTTCCAGTGACTCGAAGTTTCAGCTCTTTCCTATCTCCACCTGAGAAGAAGAGAGCCATGTTTCTTTGTATAATTAGTCCATCATGACTGTCTCTAACTTTCCTGTGGCTGTCTCTTACGCTTCTTGGTGTTCCTTCCCATATCAGCTTCCGACCATAACCTCCCACTTCTAAACTGTAATTGTAGTTTCGAGCTTCTGTCTCGTCCCCCATGAAACGCAGGAACGCCATGTAGACTGGAGCCATTCCGAGCTGGAATGCCTCAAAGTGAAGACAGAAGTATTGACCGAAGCAGTGAAAGACCTGATTTTCATTTTTGAACCAGAAACAAAACCAAAACAGAGGAAACCTTGATAAGCATTAAAGTATATCAAGTCAACATGTATAGCGAGATGGAAGATTCACAATTCACAACCATAGATTAGATAAATAACTGGACCTTCTCTAGGAAAGCTAACTCGCAACAAAAGCAAAATTTGACTCAGCTGATCACATTACAGTTTATACCAGACAGATCAAATTTTATCACAAATATAATCCTATTACTTTAAACAAAGCCTCCTAACTTATCTAAGTGTATACTATGAAGCACGATTCATATGTACTTACAGTTAACATCCATGTGGCGTTTTCGACTTCACGAGGATTAGACTTGACATAACGATGGTTGAAAGTACACCCAGAATGCATATCCACCTTATGATCATCCCTCAGATGAGCAACTAAGAAAGGGATATCGCCCGTAACAGAACACTCGGATCCAGCATAAGGGCAGCTATAAGGTCTGAAGTTACATACAGTCTCATGTTTGAGCTTACTGTAATAAGGGAAGATTTCAGGACATCCAAGTGACATGTGTTTACAAGGTAGTTCAAGTGATTCGGCTACTTTTTCCAGTGCCAAACAACGGATATCACCGAGCTCTTGTCTACAAGTTGGGCAGCGGTTGTGAACCCTGGCTTTACAGGTTGAACACAACGTATGTCCATTGTGACACTGTAGGGAAATCAAATAATTGTCTATCTGTTATTCCATAATTCTCTAAAGAAACAATAAGAAGAATCTTAGAAACTATCAAAGCTATTGACAAAATTTAGTGACAATTGTTTCAATTGTAGCCATTAGTGAATGGATAAAACTAAATTTCAAGTTACAAGAGCAACACAACCACTGCTTCAACATCCATGATTCACATCATTAACTCAAAACCCTAAACAAAATCAACAAATTAAAGATCCGGGGAAACGAAATCAGAGAACAAGGGATTGAAAAGAAAGACCTGATGAATGGGAGGGTACATAGAATTGGTGCAGACAGGACATTCGAGAAGCTCATGAACACTGGTGGTGGTAGGGAGAAGCCCAGAAGCAGCAGCATTAACGTTGGTGGTGTTGTTATTAGTATGATGATGCTTGGAAACAGAAGCGTAGGAATGGCGATCTTGGTGGATCTCTTCATCATCTGTCACATCCATGGTTGATGTACAGTCCATGCTATCCAAATCCATTGAAGAAAGGTGGAGACTTTGATTGATCTTCGATCGAAACGAAAGATCAAAATCCGGAATTGAAGAAACACCACCGAAACAGGTCAACCCTCGTGAAGTGTTGTTAATTTTCAAAAACAAAAAAGATAGATGCTCTTCTTCATCAATTCTCTAGAGAGAGAGAGAGAGATAGTTGCCGTCAAATGAACCGGAAACGCTGATTTAAGATCGGACGGTCACAAAGGCGGCTGTGTTAAAGAGAGAATGTTATTTGGAAACAAATTGAATTATAAGAGATTCAGAAGAATTTACTGGATAGGGGAAAAATAATCATATTCTAATAATATACGTACAGTATATCCTCTCTCACTCAATGATTTCTTTGTTTTTAATTAAAGGGCCATGATCCAGTAGAGATGGGCCTAAATATGTACATGGTGCACATGATTGCTTCTTTTTTTTTATTCTAGATGTTTTTCTCTCTAGTGGGATTCTGTCTATCATTATTGTGTGTTCTTTTTTTACTTTTAATTCAAACAATTTCTTTTCCTTTGTACAAGAAAAATGATTTTCAACTTCTAAAATGACAGCTAAATTCAAAGATTCATGAAAAACATGCTCATCTTTCTGTTTACTTTAACAAAAACTTTAAGAGATGTATTTAGGTAAAATTAGACGGTTTAAGAATATGAAATTCATAAGAGGAATAATAAGTAATGGGATGTGGCTTGGGTTCAAAGTCACTTCAAAGACCAATGATAATGTAAATGAACATTTTACTCTTCTTCATCTCAAGCAAACTCTCACAATCTTAAAAGCAAATTATTCAATTAATAATTGCTTCTCATCAGTGATCGGTCTCATGAGTGATATCATCCTTAAACACACCACATAAAAGAAAAAGAAAAAAGCGAACAACAACGATCCATCCAGCTTCAATGATCTGTCGTTGCTTTTTAACAGAACATGTCAATTGTACTATTATCTTTCTGTTGGGTTTTGTGACTTTTGTCTGAGAAAAATATAAAGCTTCAAAGAATCTGGGACTTGACTTAAGAACTGTTTTCACAGCTACAAGAGATCACAAGCGGATCTGATTATTCATTCATCAAATATTCTTTAGCTTTTTACTCCTATTTGCATCAAACAATCAAATTTAAGGCACTACTGGATCAAAACTAGAAAGATTTTAGTTATTTGTTACCACTGGTTAGCCGATGTATCCCGGCACTTTTCATCATTGCCCTGAGCCAACTGCTGTGGATTAGTACCTTTTACTCGATTACTAAACAGTCTCTGGGATATTCTATCTTTAGCCGTTGTTTTCTTACGCCTTGTGGAAAAGGTTTGCTTCTTGTTTTTCTTTTCAGCAAAAACTCTATCAAACTCATCATCCATAGCATTCGATCTAGAAGTTGAGGCTATTGCCGCACCACGCAGAACTTCATGATTGTGTTCCTTAACCTTAACCTTAACAAGCTTTGCTCTTTTCCTCACCACTTCTTTGTCTTTCTCCCGGATATTCTTCAGAGCCTCTTTCGCTATTTGCCTAGCTAACTGATTAGGATCAGAATCTGAAGTTGTTTCATCCATAGACACATCCTGGTTGGTCCCTGAAGTTGAAGAAGTTTGGTTTTCACTCTCATCTAATGGAGATTCCTGGATTATGGTGTTTCCTTCATCATCCCGGGGTACAATGGGTCCGTGAAACGGACAGACTCTGAGATCTCTTCTCTGGCAAAGACCACCTTTCTTTAGAGAAGCACGGCATGGAGGTGTCTCTGTTCTCTCTTCTCTATACACGGTTGCCTGAAGATTCAATTCTGCTATTTTATCTGCTGGAATTATAGCATCTTGATCCACCCTGCCCCAGTGGCTCTCGATCTCTAAACCCCGGTAATTAGCTCGAACTTCCGTAGTTGATTCCCAATTAGTCAACTGTGATCCCCAATTCATCACAGGCGCTTCAGAAATTAGCTTGTCTCTAAGAGAGTTTCCACTGCTTCCAACTTTTTTAGTGTTCGACACTTTATTGGACCTAGCTTCTGATGTAGACTTCTTTGCTTCACCTGATGATGGTAAAGATGAATTCTCACTCTGCTGAGTTCTCATCACATGAGCCACGTTCTTGACTGAATCAGTTTTAACCTTGCCATCATCCTCCTCCCAGATATCTTCTTCTTCCTCGTTTGTTTCTTCATTACCGTGAATATCAGTCATTCTTGACATTGTAAAACCAGCTTCTTCCCATTTCTTTTTAGCTGCCAATATGTTATTCCTGATATCAATCAAGTCCTTCAACATGGAATCTCTCGTTCTGTTATCACTTACGTCAACCCTAATGAGAAGAGAGATCCCTTCTTGAACCGAGATCAGATGCTTTGTCACTAGAAGCTTGCACTGTTCCCTCAACACATCAAATACAATTCTGTTTTCACCAGTTTCTTCAACCTTTTCTGATTGTTTCAGTGAATCAAGACGAATTTGCCTCAGATGAGAACAACGGATCTCCTCAAAATCTTCCTCATCTAAGATCGCAAGTGGAACACCATCATCCCCTCTCCACTGAACAATTTCCATACACTCCTTGATTTCCTTTATCGTTACCTCAATCTCATACTTGAAGAGTCCAAAACTAACTCTCAAGGAATCAAACTTGTTCCGCAAAATCTCTTTTGTCTTCATCTCCCTCTCCTGTCTCTCTCGTTGAATCCGTGCAGCATTAGCCTGTAAATCAGGGAACTTTAACTTGAGGGTATTCTTAAGGTAATCAAACCCAAGTCTAAGCTCCTTGTAATGAAACCCAAAAGACAAATTCCACTTCTCCAAGAACTCAATAGCCTTTGAACGCAACGTAGTGGCAACAGCAGGTGGTGCAGGAAGAGGCAGATTGCTTCTAAACCCAATACTTAAACTCAAAAGCTGATCAAGATTCTCAATTATCAAAGTTCTAAAGAGCTTTGATCTCATGAATAGCTCGTCGATTATGAAAAGCGTCAGATATCGAACCTGTCAAAGAAAATTATCACCGCGTTATTTGACCAACAAACCTGATCAATCAACATTGACTAGTCCTTAAAAGAGCAAGTTTCAATGAATTGAACGGATCAGAAATTGTTCAAATAATGTGAAAAAAACCTGAGAGTGGTTATGTCTCATGAGCTCCATTAGGGTTTGCGAACTAAGTCGGACCTCCGAATCAGAATAGCGAACAATGGATTTGATCGCCTTGAGAAGCCTCGGGTCAACCTCTTGAGCAGTTGATTTCGTCGCTTTCTCTATCAACCCAATAACTTTCCCTCCGCCGTCATCTCTTCCTTCCATCGCCGGCAATCAGAAATTCAGATTTTCTTCTCCTTTCTAATTTCCGAAGAAGACGATATAAAAAGAAAACCGAAAAAGAAAAAATTAGATTTGTGTTGGTTTAATATTTGTACCCACTATAGTCGGTTTACTTGGTTAAACGAAATGACTTATTTACCCCTCTCTCCCCAATTGGTTCGAAGTAACGTATTTGCCCCTGTTTGTCTAACCTCTATTCACCAACTTAGATGGGTGTTAATGTAATTACGATAAATATCGTTTATATAGTTGATGTGAAGTTTTCCTCTTCCCACCAAAATCACTCAACACAGTCGAGAGAAGATGAAGATGATCCTGATGACGACGATGCAAAACGCTTTCTGGATTCTCTTGGTTTTTTCCATCTCAATGGCTTCTTGCTCCACGATTCCATCGCTTGTAGGTAAATAATCTGGTGATTCTGTTATACTTTTCCCGAGAAAAAATTGATTCTTTTTCTCTCATTTTCCTTCACTTTCTCGTTCGTTTTCCAGGTCCACAAATCGGAATCAACTACGGAGAATACAGCTCCAATCTTGAAGATAGTAGTAATCTTCGATTCCATTGTGTGATTCACGAGAACATCGAATCTTTTTAACTCTCAATGACTTTTTTTTGTTTGTTTTTCCAGGTCCAGTGATCGGAATCAACTATGGTCGTTACGGCTCAAACCTACCACCACCAGAAGCAATACCATCGCTAGTCAACTCTCTCTCCATCAAACATGTCAAAACCTTTGACTTGGATCCAAGAATCACCAAATCTTTCGCCAACACTGGAATCACTCTCTCCCTCTGTATCCCCAACGACAAGATCCCATCTCTAGCCACCAATCTCTCCGAAGCTGAATCAATCATCAGAAACTTCATCTTACCTTACCACAAGAACACAATCATCACAGCAATCTCCGTCGGAAACGAAGTCTCCTTACTCCCGCAATTCTCCAACCACCTAGTCTCAGCTATGGTCAACGTTCACAAAGCAATCAAGAGATACAGATTACACAAGAAGATCAAAGTCTCCACAACGCATTCTCTCGCGATTCTTTCCAGAAGATTCCCTCCTTCGACTGCTGTTTTCCATCAATCGATCGGTGATTCGGTTTTGGAACCACTCATAAGGTTTCTACAAAGAACAAATTCACCTCTCATGGTGAACGTTTACCCTTACCTCGCTTATAAACAATCATTCCCTTCGATTCCTCTGGATTTTGCTCTGTTTCAGCCGATGAACAGCCCCAGACGCCGGAGATACATAGATCCGTACACTGGAGTTGCATACACCAATCTGTTCGACATAATGCTGGATTCTGTTGACTCCGCCGTGAAATCCTTAGGGTTACCTGAAATTCCGGTGGTTGTATCGGAGATTGGGTGGCCGACGAGGGGAGATCCGGGTGAAACAGCTGCTAATTTGGAGAACGCTAGGGTTTTTAACCAACGGCTCGTTGAGCATCTGAGAAGAAGATGGAATAAAGTTCCGGTGTATATCTTTGCTCTGTTCGATGAAGACCAGAAAACTGGAAACGCCGTGGAGAAGCACTGGGGATTGCTTTACGGTAACGGATCGAGGAAGTATGATCTGAATTTCTCGCCGCCGATTTGAAGTTTGAACGGCGCAAAGATGGAAGAAGATTTATGAGGTAATGGGCCTATTGTTTTGTTTTATTATGGGTCTATTGAATTGTTTTTAGACCAGGCCAGTATTACGACATATTAATCCACCGGGCTTACTTGTAAATAATACAAAGTTGATAAAGAAATAATAAAAAGTGGAGATGATTGAAGGCTTGTGTCATGTTTTTCCTTTGTCCCATATGTCACGTGCAAGATGATAGATTCGTGGACTTGGAGTCAGTAATATCAATCAATCTAACAAAACATTTGTCCCGGAATAAATTGGAAATGCAAATTGTCATCATGTTACTGAAAGTTGTCCTATATTTTAAATTTAGTTTTAACAGTTTTATTTTATTTTTATATGAACGAAATAAAAATAAAATAAAAGAAGTGAGAGCCACTCTATTTACAAACCAATGAAAATAAATAAGGGTGGAAATATGGGAAAAATGGAAAGTAACGTTTTAATTGTGTTGATGGATAATGTGTATTTTATGATAGAAACAAATAAAATCACCTTGTTATAAGTTGTAAGGCTCCAAAATCACATTAAAACATATGCTAGTGAATTACCAATAATTTGACAAATATGTTAAATTCACATAATTTATTGAGAGAATGGAAATCATGACTCGTGACTCATGACTAATGACTAATGAGTGAGTCTTGTTGTTGTATATAGAGACTATATATTCATCTGAATAATAAGTTTCTAGAAGGCTGAATTTTGATAAGAGGAGCATAAAAATGACTGATCACACATCGCCCACTAAATACGCAAGTGAGTGAGTGATCGGAGATATTTACGGAGGAAAGAGCGGGAAGGGAGTGGGTATAAAATTGGTGGCTCGTTCGGTGGTTGCATTATTCTGTCCATGTGGGCCAACGTACCGCACTTTGTCTCTGTATCCGTCATTGAGGATTTTTTTGTTTATTTTATTTTCCCATCTCACTTATGATTTTTGTTATTATTAATGATTAGTGATTTGTTACTTACTGAAGCAATTATTTTGTCAAAATAGAGACTGCTTCACATAACACATAAAACCAAGAACTGGTGTCGGATATTCACACTCTCTCATTCACATGGAGAACCAAAAACCAAGAACATACGTCCATCTTGCATTAACGATACCGTGTGTCGTTTACGATAGGCACAATATATACATATATGTACGCTCATACCAAAAATATCGAGATGCACTAACCAATGCCATATATAACATGAGCATTGAGCACAATAGTAGGATGAGTTATGAAAAGAAGGAAAAAAATAATCGCTACTAATCCAAAGCAAGATGAGAAGATACATTGAATTTCACTTTAAAACGAGCACTTAAGCTAGTGAATTACCAATAATTTCATTTTGGTTTAAGAAATTTCAAAGGACAAAAGCACCTTTAAGATTCACTTCTCTTTGACTTTTGACAGTACAGAAGTACTAGTACAATATTTAATCTAGGGATCTTCATGAATGATGACTAATGAGTAGTATGATAGTCGATGATGATAACAATGTTTGATAATTTGCTTTGTCAATTTTCTCCCAAAAAGTCTTTGGGAATAAATCAGTCAACTCAAGCTCAAAATCTAACACGCGCGAGACAAAAACCCGACCCGTGACCCGACCAAGTCATAAGCGACCCGGAAACCTTGTTGCTGTATGTTTCCAATGATTGACAAACTCCCCATAGTTCCGGCAAACGCAAAACAGAACCGTCCTTCAGTGTTAACCGGGATCAGATAATTACTCGCCGGAAGCGAAACCTCTCCGCCTCCGAAATGAAACACAACCGTCGGAACCTTCACAGTCGTCATTCCCGAGAGATCAAAACACGTGTCGAACAAAGAATACGATGGAGCACGTTTCAGCTTCGTAGCACCAAGTCTAAAAGCGTCTCTAAGCGCTACGTAAGCAGGTTGCGTCAGCCGAGTAACCGAAGTACCGGAATCTATAATGACACCGCCGTTTCCGGTGGCGTCAAGCTTGAACTGCGACTCCGAAACGCCGGGAACGCGCGAACCACCAACGCTGATTCCAAGAAGCTGCAAGTAATAAAACGTGTCGAGTTTCGGGTTCGTTAGTAACGGCGTGAAAACAGAGGTTTTCGGAACGGCGGCGTTTCCAAACACGATTGTTGACGGTGGTTTAGAAGAAGAACCGGAACTCGTCCGGTCAACCAAACAGTAAGAGAATTTTCCGTTATAACGGTTTTTCGTCTGCGACGGGAAAGATAACCCACCACGGCCCAAGCCCAAAAGCCCAGCCGCACCAACGAACAAGCCTTCGTTATCGTGACCGCATCCTAACGGCACGTGATCAACACGCGCTCCATGAAACGTCAGCGTTTCAGTTGAGAAATCTCCTTCGGTGAATGATCCGTCACCGTACGATACTTGGTAGAGACAAGTCTTGCTTCGACGAGTGACACATTCCGACGAGTCGTCTAGTCTCCGGCAAAGGCGAGATCCACATGGTACGGTGGCGAAAGTTTTGGATTTCTTCGGGTCAAAAATGGCGTCGGTCTGGTTGTAACAGGCTTTGCAAGGAGAGCATTGGAGCCAAACGACGTCGCTTCCTGTGTCGAGCACCATGTAAACGTTAGTCGCCGGAGTTCCAACACCTAACCTCATAAAATACTCTCCGCTTCCTTGTGAGAGGCCAGAGATAACTGCGCCGCTAAATCCACCGGCGGTACGTGGAGTTCTTTTCGTAGCATTTCGTCCGGTTGATACGGCGGCGAGGCTGGTAATAGATTTGACGCGGAGAGAGTCTCGTTGGAGACGGAGGTTGAAGAGGTCCGCCGGAGATGCGTCGGAGAAGGAAGACAGAGCATCCACGTGTGATAAATGGACAGAGAGTGAAGTTGTGGACTCGGATAAAGATTCATCAGTTAAAGATTCGGACTCGGGCCATGAGAGTGTTGCGGAAGAAGGAAGAGTGTTGACGACAAGAGTTTGGTATTGGGAAGAAGCAGAGGAGGTGAAGAAGAGAACGGCAAAGACGGAGAAGGCGAGGGTATTCAAGACTTTGCGCTCCATTGGAAATGAAAATATGAGGATTTTAACTATTGTCACATGGATCTTATATAGACTATAGTCTGTCTATCTATCTACTCAAAAGTATACAAAGGCAAAATGAAGCTCGTGTGTGAAAGCACATAGTTTACTTTAATTATGTAATAACGACTTTGTTTTTTCTTTCTTTTTCTTTATCATTACCAAATTATTGACTTTATTCCCCATTTCCTACTGACGAAGTAATGGAGTTCTAATTTTGTAGCTTGGAATATATAAGATTATTGGGTGAGACGGTGCAAATTGGTTCCATGGTCTAGTGGTCAGGACATTGGACTCTGAATCCAGTAACCCGAGTTCAAGTCTCGGTGGAACCTTTAAATTAGAATTTTTTTGTTTCCATTGTACACTTTTAGTATTCTTGATGAGACTTTAGCCCATATTTTTTGGGGGCAGGGTGGGGCTTCAAGACATAGCCAAAAAATGTCTAAGAGGCCACTGAGAATTATCTCTAAAGCATTTGAGTTATGCAATAAGCCAATAACCAATAAGGATAGATAAACTATGTGGGCTCGTTGAGTTTATGTACTTAAGGCCTGATATCTCCCTTCATGGGTTGTAAAATTTGGAGTCCATCATATTAAGGATTACCGGAACTAGCAGTTTGGCAATTTAGTTGGATTTAATAGTTTGGAGATTTTGTGTGAAGCAAGCATACAGAAACTATGAAGATAATACTTGGGGTTTGTATATTTTTGAAGGGTTCTTTACTTATTTTATAGAAGAAATACGACGCTTGCTAAATATAGCACGAAATATTTCAAAAGTCTGCATAAAATTCGAGGAAAGCTCCATTTCTAAAATTAAAAAACGAAATTTTATGATATACTTGTTAATTGAAAAAATCAGTTTAATTTATTTGCTTAACGAGATAATAGAATAACTAAGAAACTTAAAAACCAGTGGAAGGAGAAGTAGGTGGCACACATGCTCCATAATTGATATTAAATTTTTGCCAGTATTGGATTTTAAAAACTCTTTAGAAAACAAAAAAAGTGGAAACTTGAGGAGAAGAGATAGCTAATGAACAAATGAGAATGGGAGCATGAACACGAAAGCCCCTATCTACTAATCTAGTCTAGTTTATTAATTAGTTACACCTAATCGCCTCCATTTCTCATTGTCATCTCCCAATAATTTCGGTTTCTAAAGTCCATAGCCTATATAACTCATCCTCACTTGGTCCCTACCCTCTCTCAATTCTTTTCATATTAATCCCCTATAATTTCACTGACATATTCATGTTTCTAGCACAATAATATGTTATAGTTAAACATTTATTGTTAGAGTGTTTAGTTGCTATATAGTGTTAATTTTCAATATACCAGAAAAGATTTAAACGTTTACAAGTAAAAACTTAACCAGAACCAGAAGGTTTATATATGCAGGGACAAATAATGGGGGAAGAAGAGAAATTGAGGCCCATCTTCGCAGAGTCTGATCAAGAGATCATGTGATATATCTATCTTTATGGTCCCCTCTGCTCTTATATTATTATTCACCTTTTTCACATCAATCTAAAACTGAATTTATCACTCACTCACGGATTCACTCAAAGCTACACATAAATTTTAATTTATAGTGTATAATTGAATCCAGAATCAAACATATATATGTGCATTGTTTTTGTCTTTTGGCTGTTCTTTACTTTCCATTTATAATGATAACAAATCGATCAATATCCCTTGTCGAAATTGTGATGTAACATTCACATTTGATTAACTGAATAAAAATGAAAACAATAAATATAGATTGGTATATCCTTGGAGTCATACCTAACTATTTTTAAACAAATTTAATAAAAGAGAACATTAATGGACGAAAACACAGAATCTCACCTAAGTTAGTCCTATATTGGTCAGAGGAACAATGTTTGGTTTTTTTCATAACTACTGGATTTAAATGTGGTGCCATGCAAGTATCATTAATGTTGTTTTAACAGTGTATTGATTGTATCAAACATTAGTCTTGACTCTTGAACTCGTTCAATGAGATTGTTTTTATATAAAGAAAACGTACGGAGTCTTTTAAATAGTATACTTTGGTAAAAGGATCTCGAAAAGATTCTCCCAGATGGGAGCTTGACCTTACGGTTAAGTGGGAGTGAAGTAGGTCGAAAGCGACCCTTGGGACTGTACGGACGATTTTATTAGAATTACCAAAATACCCCTTAATAATTGACAATTCCTGCGACCTGCGTGAGTCTCCACTTCAGGTTTGGGATCGAAGAAGCGGAGAAAAGAGCCAAAGAGTGCGAATGATATGATTACACCATTTGCATTTCTTTTAGATGTGTCTAATGCAGAAGTCCCAACTTTTTCATATTTGGAAAGTTTCTATAATTCAACTCTTATTCTTTTTTCTCTTTTTTTTTGTGTGTATACACTATGAACCATCAGATTTGAGCAAATAATTAATCTGATCTATAACGAATGGATAATAATACGTATGAAATTTCTACAAAATATTTATGGCTATTTTTTTTTTGTCAATGAATTTGTGGCTAATATTTATCAACCTATATCGATAACCTATATATTGAAAATTATATCAACCTATATATTGTTGAGAAAATAAAGAACAAATAACCTTATCGATATATACTACAAAAGTAATGATCATATCTTATGTTCCAAATAAACTGTAATCATACGGAGTACAAAAAAGACATTTAAAAAAAAAAACGTAATCATTTGAGCCAAATAAACTGTAAACATGTTAAATATACACACATGCCTGTATTTTACGATTATATATACATGTCGTGCTAATTAGTTTTGTTATTTAATTAATAACATGGAATATAAAAGTTTGAATCCGAATGGCGAGACATGGATATCACTAATACAAACTACTAAAATTTTAAGTAATTGTATAGTACAAAAATAGTTTTTTTTTTCAAATACTTTTTAAGTTTTTTTTGCACGTAATGCTTTCATAATTTAATTTCATCAAAAGGAAAACATTTCCCTGTTACGTATGGAAACAAGGAAGGATCTGATTACTTACCCTAATCGAATCAACGGATCCGATGCATACCGCATGGGGCATACGCATAGAGAGCTTTTAATTTGTAGATTAGTATTATTGACTATAAAGATAATCATAATTATTGGTCATTAGCAAACTTAGAGTTTTAAGACACCTTACCCTTTAAGTGGAGGGAAGAGTCGTTTTTATGATTTTAGCACAGCTTAAAATTATTGTTTACTATTGTCTAACAAGACCTATGCTAAGATTTATTAAAATAATTACCCCTAAAATGCTCTTGTTAAGGCTCCACCAAAATCAAAAGAAAACAATAAATAAGTTTCTGCTTATATAAAACTCTACAAATTTCTGATGTTACGTATATTGTATACTCGTTATAAGCAATTAGGCATAATGGAAGACAGGGACGAAATGTGGTGTACGGTCAAATAGTAAAATTGTACAAAATAAGTTTGGTTTGTGGAAAGTTTGAAAGTTCAATTATTGCAAGAGGTTGAAGGTAAATACGACAGTTGGAATCAAATGTTATTTGCTTGACTGGGTTATCAACCTAAGCAAGAAATTTGGTTCTTAAAACAATCTAAACATATTGGTTTGATTAGTACTTCTTAATCTTTCTGCAATGATAAGTAGTGTACTGTTGATAACCATAACCTTATAGTAGAAGATAGGACCATGTTGGTATTTTTCCACAACTTTTCCTTCTCTTTTTACAATTCATAACAAATGAATACTGTCGATTAGTTCAATATATAAATATAAGTAATACAAATATTCCTATATTCTTGTAAAATGACGTGGTGACTATGACTAAACAGGTGATTAAGTATATTATCAAATATATCAATGGAATATAACAGTGATTAAGAAGAATAAACAAAATTAAAAGATTTTGTGGAATGGATTCCACTAAACCACTACGCAATTTAAAAATAAAAATACTTAACTAATGTATAGTTATTTATTCCCATCCATGCGTTCATATTCACTTTGAATGATCATATTCGTAATCCTATTTATTTATTTTACTATTTGAACCTTTTGTGTGTATAAATAATTTCAACTAGAGAGAATATCCGCAGCAGCTCGTTAAATTAGTCATTGAATTAAAAAAAGATATTCAAATTTTCACCCAAGAAAAACGAACGCAACTAAAATGACGTTCAAATTTGGCATCATCTTTAGGTGTATATTATTGTGAGAGATATGCAAGCATGAAATCTCATGCAGGATAAGAATCATTGTTAAATTTATTTTAATTCCGTTATATTTATGGTAATATCATCCTATTACCTTTTCTAAAATTATGTTTCACTCTTTAGTTCAACCTTTGGTGATGAAATTCGATTCTTTCATATCTCGTCTCCGCTTTGCAAGGATTTGTCCGTACAATAATCATATGCACTATTTTAATTATTTTTTTGTTGGGTGGGATTCAAAAAAGTTTTTTTTACCCCTCTATCAGCTAGTTAGAGAAGTGAGACTATATATGATTCCAATCAATAATACATCACATCTATATTTCGTCTTGTAACGCGGCCACATAATCTTCATCAACGAAGCTTGAATGTTGTAATAGTGTTTCACTATCAACAACACACATTTGTAGGCCTTATGTAATTAGCGAGAGAACTCTACAGTCTACACTATAACTTTGAGTGGAAATAAATACTCGTATATGGTAACATAAAAATACTATGAACTTATGATTATACAAACTTGTAAGTAAAAAAGAGTGGTAAGGCTATGTAATATCGTCGACGTTTTCTAGGTAAATCTTAAGCTATAAAAAAGATTTTGAAACCCAAATAGTATCGAGTGATAGCATTAGTCTCATCGGGTGGTTACAAGCCAACATTGATTCGTGTTGCAAATTTTATTAAATACAAGGGTGTACACAAATCAAAACGCAATAATATTTTTGGATCATAGTCTTTCTTCACTATCATTGGGAAAAATAAAATAAAATAAGAAAAATAGCGATAGAATTTCCTCTGTAAATGAGCAAAATTGGTAGGACAAGTCAGCATTTGACACGTGTCGGTCATGAATACGACTAAACAGCGTGGCAATTTCTCTTACTCTGACGTGTCCATGTGGGGACCACTTTCTCCTCCGACACTTCGGCATGGCTTTCTCAACTTTTTATCACTCTTCTTCACCATTCTCATTTACTAAGCGCGTGTCTCCCACCTCTATCCGATTTAATTTTTTAAATTTGACGTTTCAAAAGTTCCTTCTATAAAAGCAATTAACGATAATTATATGAAATCCGTAAACATGAATTTTTCAAATAATTTCGATTTTTGATTTGCTAAGATTAAAAGCGCGTGAAAGAAAAAAAAGAATACAGCATGAACACCAGCGACTCAGAACTGACTCGGCACGTGGTAACATAAAACTCACACGCTTCCCAAGACGCTCGTCCCATAAAGAGTCATGGCTGTGACCTTGTGCGAGTGTGGGTGTAGCCATAGCCTTTGTGGGTCCTAAATAAAAAAAACGATCAATGGCATAATGTGTAATTAACTCACATTCCACAGTGTTAAATAAAAATTAAATCTGTAACGGAAAAAACAATCTATCTGATGTTACACAAAAAAAAAAAATAACGGAAAAAAGAAAATGTGGCCGGGGTTTAATAGAGAAGCCGACACGTTTGCCTGCCACGATCCAGACACAAGACGATGTGGGTAACGGCACCGTCAAGTGCTAACGGCAACGGGGTCATCAGTAAAAAGGGCAATTTAGGGATATAGAGTAAAGTCATAAGCTTATTTATTACTATCGTCTTGATCGGACGGCTGAGATTTGCCCTCTCCTTTAAATGCACCGTACGTTTTTTTTTTACATAATAAAATGTAATTAGTTCATAAGCAATTCCCAAAACGCCGCGTGACCCTTCGTTTGCCTTTGAATACAATTTGTTTTATTTTAGCGCATTTAATATATTTGAGTTTCCTTTTTAGCGATGACATGATAAAACAAAAAACAACAATTTTAGAAAACATTTAATTAAATGAATAGAAAAATAGGGAGATTCAACTGAAGTTACTGTGGGTGGAAATGACAGGTCTCCAGGATCTGAACTAAGAGAAAGTCTCTCTATATTTTGATATATAGAGAGAGATAAAGAAGGAGAGAGTGTGAATATATGTATGTGCATGATACTGTGAGACTTCTTCAGTAAAGGAAGCAGCTTTGGTTTGCTGCGGATCGGGATAAAAACGGCGAGAAGTTTGTGATTGTTGAAGCAAAACAACACGGAATCTGAAAGGAAAGGAGAAGACAAAAAAAAAAAAAGATTTTAAGAGGAAGAGAGAGAGAGATCGGTTTCGTGG
>Ga0041059_1001686_pt1 | contig 17260 bp, 10 predicted proteins | sample AraColnosormetaG_FD_56232 | JGI IMG/M metagenome (GOLD analysis project Ga0041059, IMG submission 56232) | Arabidopsis roots microbial communities from North Carolina, USA - Col MF nosort | ecosystem: Host-associated > Plants > Roots > Unclassified | place: USA: North Carolina | collected...
AAAAAAAAAAAAAAAACAGTGATGCACACATTTTTTTCTGGAAAAAATATCATTAAAATCTTTAATTTATTTAAAACGTTGATTTAAATCTTCAAGACGAAATAAATATCAAATTTATGTTGACTTTCCAAATAAATACTTAACTTATTGTGTTAAAAAACTCGTTAATTGAAAACGACAATGTTTCTCTAACAATTAAACGTCGTCGTTTTGTCATACTGGTTCAATTAAATCTCTTGTTTCAAATCATATGGAGATTTAGTGTTCTGAATTTTGCTCAATTTAGGGACTGAGATTGAATTTGGGAATTCAGTTCAGTCATTACAACAAAACGACATCACTCTGTTGTTGAAAATGATAATGTTTTGAATTAACGGATGTCTGTTAACAAAAAATTAACTTCGTTAACAAGATCTATTAATCTACTTAACAATTTGTCTAATATAGCAAGGTTAACAAAAGTTGGATATATATTTGGAAAGTCAACATAAGTTTGATATTTCTTTCGTTTAGTCGAGAGCCGAGGATTTAAATCAATATTTACAATTAGTTGAAAATTTTAATGATATTTTTTATTTTTTCATGTATTAAATGTTGTATACATAAAACTATTTAACGTTTAATCAATAAATGATGTTGTTGTTTTGTGAAAAAAAAAACAAAAAACAAATAAATTTAAAGTTTGATGTAAAATCCTCAAAAATAAATTTGCCTACAAAATAAAAATAAAAACTGATATACATATTTTTCATATCGAATTCACCGTCATTATGCCAATAAATTACAGAGAAACATAATATAAACCTTATTCCTATTATATTTCGCTAATTTCGATATTCACTTTTTATAAGAAAATTATACCATTCTTGTAACAATTTGATTCTTGTCTTAAAACAAAAAGAAAGTGAATGTAATATCATATTCATATTTATAGGGCACTAAAAAAAAAGATTTGTACCCAAAAAAAGATTTGCATAAAGAAAAAAAAAAGCTTCAGGAACCAGCAAAGGGAAAAATCGGTTCGCGGCTTCTTCTGCTTTGGTACGTTCTCTCTTTCGCATCGTCACTCTCTTTCGATTCCTTGATCTTCAAATCTGGGTTTCCAATTTTCGGATTCAATTGTTTGATTCGTCGATTTCTTCTTAGTCTCTGATCTGATCTATGAATATCCCAATGTCTCCAACGAGCTCAGTTTTTCCATAAATTTGATCTCAATTTCTTCTGTGTGATCCATAATCCAGCCGAGACCCTAAGCTTGATTCGATCTAACTCTGGCTTATCAATTCTGATCTTGTCGTTTCGCAATGGTGGTCTGCAAATGCAAAAAGGTATGTTCATAATCTCTATTTATGTCACTCGTTTACCGATTTCAATTGTACCATTTGATGATCTGTTGGAGATTTTTCTTGTCAAATCAAAGTGTTCGTGATTTCTGATCTTGCAGCTGAGTTTTTCTTTCAATTGAAGTAATTTTCGATTTGTTTGCATGTATGTATCTTGTTTTCCCCTGATTTGACGTATTTTGATCTGGATTAGGGGAGAATTATAACGATTTGGTTGTTTGCAAAGCTCGTCTTGTGAATGCTAATGTTGCCATTGCTCTTGTTTTTGCTAGGCTACCAGGCTGTATTGCTTTGTTCACAAGGCCCCTGTTTGCGGCGAATGCATTTGTTTCCCGGAGCATCAAACTTGTGTGGTATGTTTGATCAATTCATTTTCTTGTTGTTACCGCGAACTGATAGTTTTATCGAGGAATTAGTCTCTTGTTGTTTGGATTAGAAATTGAAAAGTTGTGTGGAAGATATCTAACTGTTGGACAGATTGCTGCTTATGGGAACAGAAGCATTTGGTTTTGTTTAGTTATTGATTGTTATGTTTGTTCATTTGTAATGGATGATCTAGATTTACGGTCCCCAAGTGGTTAGATATAATTGACACTCTCAACAACTTAATACTTCGAAAAATATGATTTACTGATGTTTTCACAGTGCTCCATCATAACAGACGCGAGATAAATATTAGTGGCGGCAAGATCTATTTCATGGGGCATATACATTTTGTTCTATTTTATAATCTTTCTGCAGTTTTTTTCCTTCATTATAAGTTGAACAATGTTCAGAATTTCTCGTTTTCTTTTTGCTACTTTATATGGTAGACAAGGTGGGACAATGATAGAAATATGTTTTTATCATGTGGTAATCAATAGGTCCGGACGTATTCAGAATGGGTGATAGATGGAGAGTATGATCAGCCAAAGTGTTGTCAATGCCAAGCAACATTTGATGAGGGGGCAGGTCATCAAGTCACTCGGTTAGGTTGCTTGCGTATGTTGTCTGACTCTTACCATTGTTGGATTGGATTTTTATTTCTGAATTTTGATAATTAAATTAATGGAACATTTTTTACCCTCTATTTGTATCAGATGCTATACATACAAGCTGCCTGGTTTCGCTTATCAAGAGTTTTCCTCCTCATACTGCACCTGCTGGTTATGTGTGCCCAGCATGTAGCACACCTGTAAGCGTTATTGATTCATATATATTTATTAGTAAACTTCCTTTTGTGTTCTTCATGTTTCTATCGCATTGTTTTCCGTGTGTACTTGTATTGGCTGGAGCTCTTTTTTGGTGTCTAATATTGATACATAGATTTAGAAAAATATTTGAGTTGGTGTGATTTCCTGTGTTTCTCTATGATAATATTGAGCACTTCATCAGTGTTGTTCTTACTTTCTGGCCATAGAAACATGATAAAGACTATTTGCATGTGGAGACCGGGTGCTTTTTTATGAAGATTTGGGTGTTTTGTTTTGGACCTAACGTTTTAGGCAATTTTGTATGGTTTGATTGTTCGGCTGTAGTTGTACATGATTTTCTGGTTCAGTTAGCTTCTTCAAGTCAGTAGCAACCCGTGTTTGTAATGTAGCAGATGAAAGCCTAGCAATCAAAATTACACCTAGACAGATAAATCTTGGGGAAGTAACTAAAATTAGAGTATTTAATGATTGATGATTCATGTTCTATTGACTCTTTTCTATCAAATTTCGGATGATTTTTAGCTGTTTTGGTGTGTAATACTTCCCTCTGTGATGTAATATACTGGAGGTAGCTATCTAGATTATTTTGGTTCACCAGGGTTTGAGCTAATAGCCATCCCGATTGTATTCCATTCCTCTTTGTCCTTATGTTTTACTTGAAAAACATTTTGTATAGCCTGGTTTTACTTTACTTTGAAGTGTTGTTTCGTGCTTGGAAGAGTGCCGCAATATAGTTCTCACTTCTCATATGATCATTAAATGCAGATATGGCCTCCTATGATGGTAAAAGATGCAGGATCTCGGCTTCATGCTCTGTTAAGGGAAGTAATTACGCAGGTTAGTTTCATCTGTTAGTTCAATTGTTTGTAGATTATCCAAATTTCTTTTTGAAGTTACAATCTTAAAAGTATTACATTTTCAATTGTTACCCCCACTTAGACATCTCTCAGTGAGAGCATAGAAAATTTGCAGAGATTTGGCAGTATCCGATTGTTTGTATTGTCACACAGCCTGAAAGGATCACTGGTTTAGTTGGATTTTAATTCTCTGTTCTCTATATGGCAGACTGGTCTTGAGAAGAATTTACTTGGGAACCATCCAGTTTCTCGATCCACCGAATCTCGTAGCCCACCACCGGCATTTGCTTCGGATGCATTAATTAATATATCATCATCTTCTCATACACAAGAAGGGAATAACCTTCCTGATGGTTATTCAGTAGCTGGAAATGGAGAATATTCCAAATCTGCGGTTTCAGAGATAGTTGAGATAGATGTTCCTGCTTCTGCTGGGAGTTACATGAAAAGCTCAAGCCCTGGAGTAAGATATTCTCTTAAAAACTTGGTGTTTTCACAAAAACTACGTACAGTTTCTGTTTTCCTTTATGAGTTGTCACAGTTTTATCTATTTGTTGCTGTCGTATATAGCTTGCTGCTGCTGCTGCACGGAAAGGAGTACCCGCTGTAGACAGGCAGAACTCCGAGACTCTATATTATGCAGACGATGAAGACGGCAATCGTAAAAAGTACTCAAGAAGAGGTGGGAGAAAAACCTTATCGTTCTTACCTCTCTTGTCTGTTTTTTGCTTTACTACAAGACTTACGCTAGAGTTGTGCTTCTCCTTTCCTCTTATTGTTTTTGTTTTCTGAGATGCATGTGTCTGCCTTCCATTAGACAAACTCCACTTTTGTATGAATCTATAGCATTGTCGCGATGACTTTGACTGATTCTCATTTTTTTTTTCATGTAAGGTCCTCTTCGTCACAAGTTTCTACGAGCTTTACTACCTTTCTGGTCTAGTGCATTACCAACTCTACCCGTGACAGCACCACCTCGTAAGGATGCAGCAAAGGCAGATGATGGTTCTGAAGGTCGTGTAAGGCATCAACGATCATCAAAAATGGATATAAGGAAGATACTAATTTTCATAGCTCTCATGTAAGACCTTGTTTACAGTGTAACTCTTTCTTCTGCTGCTCGTTATATGTCAAATGTTTGGTGCAGAATCAATCAGTATTATCCATGGCCTAAATCTATGTGACCAATGTGCAGAGCGTGTATGGCAACAATGGGGATTTTATACTACAGACTCGCACTACAGGCAATTGGTCAAGAACTACCCGATGAGGAGCAGCGATGAGGTAATATCGTATCAGACAGGGGAATAAAGCTGCCACAACATATATCATACATTCCTGCTTTATCCAAATCAATTTGCCCTGGTGGATACCCTTTTGGACGACTAGAAAATGTTATTTACGAGCTGATTTTGAGAATTGTGGGCTGCGGTTGATTTGTTAGAGCGTTACACATCGGTTCTTTGTGTCGGTTTCCTTGTTTTGTGACTGGTCTAAAGTTCTTTGTCTCTCTGCTTCTGGTTCAGTCGACATGTTTTAGTTGTAGCTATTGTTTTTGGTAGACGAAAACGCATTTTATGGATGCTTTGATGTTCAATGTTTTGTGGGCTGTTGAGTAGTGTCTCTCTTAATTTGAAGTCAAACCAGAATTAGAATCTGCGTCTCTGCAACCTTATTTTTATATACTAAACTCCCATTTTCCTCTGGAAATCGACTACCGGTAGCGTCGGAAAGTCCTTGTAAAGAAACAGAGTTTTTTGTTATTTTAGATACACACGTGACGGTCTTAATGATGCAAGGATTAAGATTTGCGTCAAAGAAATCGAAGGCGATACACACGTGACGGTCTCATTTACCCAGAATGCAGCAAAGATCCGTGCTTGCATCATCTACTTAACATTTTTGAAGTACATTTTAAGGAATCCAATCGGGTCGGGTTTTTTTAAAAGTTTTTGACCCGGAAATTAGTCCTTCGGATTCTAATAATTTGATACTTTCCAAAACAAATCTCTTTGATAAATCGCAAATCTTGAGTTCAAACTTTCTTTAATTTTCGTCAATCGTTATTAATATATCTTTTGGCAAGATTTCCCTACAAAAAAGGAACCACATTAACAATTGCGTATTGATTTTGTTTAAATTTGTAAACTAACAACATGCATATATTCTCAAGATATTTTGTTCAGATACCAAAATATCTTGAACATTCTAACGTAAATGTGTTAACAAAAATACTTTTATGGTTATATAATGATTCACAATCTTCCCCTTAAACATGTGAGTATTATTCTAATTTTTGATTCGTATCTATGATTTTTCTACTTGCTCTCCAAGATATTCTCAAACTGTCAAACCGATGCAACCAAAACCTTAGACTCTGCTCTATAAATAACCATCTCATATCGAACAATTACCACAACAACAATTTGCCTCAGACTAAATGATCTCTCAAAATTCTCATATAGCAAGGTATTTCTTATGCATACCTCTAGAGATGTTTTGCTATACAGAATATTTATCAGTGTTTGTGCGACGAATTTAATAGATTGAGTTTGTATTTTTTTTTTTTGTAGAGCTTTATGAGCAAGCTATTAAGTATGAGAAAGGTTCGTTTATTACTTCTAATGGAGCTTTGGCGACGCTTTCGGGTGCTAAGACTGGTCATCTCCGACAGACAAGCGTATTGTTAAAGTTGCGGCTACTGTGTATGAGCTTTGGTGGGGAAAGTGAGTATTCTTAATTCTTATCTCGATTTTGATTGATGGAGTTTTTATCCTTTGTTTTGGTTTTTTGATTTTGATTGTAAGGGTTCGCCCATTATTGAAATGGATGAACATACTTTCATGGTGAACAGAGAAAGAGCTGTTGATTACTTGAATTTCTTGGAAAAGGTTTAAAATTTGAAAACTTTAATCAATGTTTTTGAGTGTAGAACGTTTGATATAAGTTTATGAAATTTCTGTTGTTGTTGGGGTTTTTAGGTCTTTGTCAATGATCAATACTTAAACTGAGATCCGGAGAACATAATCAAAGTCAAGATTGTCTCACCTAGAGCCTACCATTCATTGTTTATGCACAACATGTAAGTCACAATGTCAAAAGTTCGGCTTAAACAGTAGCAATGAGTGTTATGCATTACCTTAAAGCCTACCATTCTCTCCCTTCATTCTGGATGCAATATGGGAAAAGATGGAGATATTGCCCTCTTCTTTGGACTTTCACGTATTGTAGTCTCATCACCAAAGATGGTGTTTGTTGATGATGGAAGGAAATAGAATTCAAATGATACATCACAAATACCACCTACTTGGCTTGACAACTGCTTGGTTCTTTGTTGAAATGAGTGTGTGAATTGAGATTCATGACTTTTTTCTTTCTTTCTTTATGAATGTTATAGGTACCGGGACTGATCACAACATGTATCTTATTGGAGATGATGAGCATTGTTGGACTGAGACTGGTGTTTCGAACATTGAGGGTGGATGCTATGCAAAGTGTGTTGATCTTTCGAGGGAGAATATGGAACGCCATCAAGTTTGGAACAAGTAAAGACAATATGTTGGAATTGTTTTTGAGAAAGAAAAAACATTAAATGAGTGATATAACAATACGGTTCTCATCTCATTGCAGTTTTGGAAATGTTGTATTTGATGAGCACACCAGAGAAGTGGATTACACTGATAAATCAGTTACATGTAAAAAGATTGTTTATTTCTTTCGTTTTACTTTCAGCCTCGATCACTCGCATGGTTGAGAACACAAAAATCAGGCTTCTGAAAATTAAAAAAGCTATACAGATAATTGTTATTAGTGTATCATTGAAAAATGGAATCAGCGAGTACATTAATTGCTACTGTTTAAGCCGACGCTAACGCCGAGAAAAGGAGAAACGCCGAGCAGAGGGAAGATTACTCTTGCGCAACCATCGGCGGAGAGAAAGAGGAACAAAACCTTTTTTATTTCGATTTTTCCCTGGGAAAAAATAATAATGCTTCTATAAAGGATCTTTTCTTTTTAGAGGTTTTGGCACACAAAAAGTGAAGAGAAAACTATAATTTTGTAATTTCATTTTATTTTAGTTTATGATTAAAGGCAAATTGAAATAAAAAGGTCCTCTATATCCAAATCTCCCATATAACTTTTTATTACTAGATTCTCCCAAATAACTTTTTTTTTTGTTTTAGTTTATGATTTTATATAGTTTTCAAATTTCATTTTATTTTACACCACGGGTTAAATCATATACCACATTTTTTGTTTGCAGGCACTTTAAGTTATTTTACAATTTATATAAACTTAATTTTGAACTTTATGATAGTAACTTAATAACATGAATCTTAGTCACATATTTATTTAGCTATATAAATGCCAAATAATACGATAATTTGACTATAAGAGCTACATCTTATTAAATATCATATACTTTATAGTTTACAAAATCATAAATTTATAACTAATAAAATAAAAGGAAATGAATCAACCTACGGTGTACCGCTTAATAAGTTGGTATCTATAACACTTAGATTCTATAAAACATTTATAATATTAATAATATTTGAACTCTAGACAAAATAAATTTTTATATGATAAAAAACATTTGAAAGCAAAATTTTATATTGACTCAAATTATATGTAAAATAAAAATACTATTAAAAATAAAAATAACAAAATTATGTTTAAATTCATGGGACAAGGTTATATGGTGGGACGGGTTTGAGTCAGCATAAATACAAGGCGGTATACCACGGATAAAATCTTAAAATAAACAATCAAAATCCGATTATACAATTTTATACACTAAACAAAAAAAAATATTATCAAAGATACAACTTAAAGTTTTAAAATATTTATTTACAAAACATTAACATGCGGTGTACCGCGGGTCGTATCCTAGTAATTAATAAAGCTGTAACTACACAAGTGAGAGTTCCTACAACCAAAAATCAAAATATATGTTTTTGATAAACTACTGTTTTCATACTTTTAGTTTATTAACTTACATGTAAACTTATACTCATCTAAATAAAAAATGAAGATATCTTATTATATAAAGTATGGTTTTTAAAGTTAGTAACTCAAAGGCTCATGACACGTGGCAAATCTATCGATCTTAGATTTTGAAATGTGTAAATCAGACATTTCCTTTTAAAAAAAGGAAGAAGATAATTGTAAGTAATTATAAATTTAAATAATTTAAACAATATAAAAGATAATTATAAGAATAATTATAAATAATTAATATTTCTATAAACAATTCAAAAATGTTAAAAGATAATTATAAGGAAATTATATATTTTTTATAATTAAAATATATATTCAATTAAAAAAGAAAAAAATCAGGCATATTTTCTTAAAAAGGAAGCATATGTTATTATATAACTAATATTACATATTTTTGTTTCTCAAAATTAGTAATTAATAGTATCATGAACCTGTCAAAGATTTTATCATGTGTCATGATTTAATTTAAATTTTGATATTATTAATCTCAATTTCCTTTCCAATTATAAATATGTGATGATTTAATTACGATAATTCTCATATTAATTACTTGAGTTTATTTTTTTAGAAATACGAGAAATTAATTTTTCTTTCCTTTTTGTAATATTTGTTTTACTTAACTGTCTTTTTTGTTTCTCCTTGTTTATGATGGTAGTATTGTTAGATTGTTTATTTCAATTTTTCTTTTCATATTTAAATTATCAAAGGTTCCATGTTTATAATTTTTTATTTTTAGTTAAACTGTTTTATCTTTAAATTATTTATTTTGGTTTCTACGTTCAGTTTAAATTATATAAAATTAATAATATATCATAGTTCTAATGATTTTAGATAGCGATATGTGTCATGATTAAATTACAAATTTATATAATTTATATCAATTTTATTTTCTAATTAGAAATATGTGATGATTTTAAGTAAAATTTGTATTGTTTATTTGAAATTCATGAATATGTAATAACCACATATGCTTCTTCTTTGCTTGTGATATTTTGAATTTAATTATACTATTTCAAAATTGTTTATTTAAATTTCTATGTTTATATTTGAATTATATAAGATTCATATATCATCGTGTTTATAATTTTTGAATTTATCAGTTTTTTATTGATTGATCATAGTCATTGCAAACGAGTATATAGAAATCAAGCCCATAACGTTAGCTTGGAAGACTAAGGGATTTAGTCGATTTATCATGTTTATATATTTTTAACGTGTCTAATTAAAAATCACTATTTTGGTTTCATTCGCCAACTTTATAATGAATATATTTAATTTTAGTTTTTCATATAAGTATACGATGAATTATTACTATGTGATATATCTTTTATTCGAAATAATTTTGAATCAATAACTTTAGTGGTTAAAGAAACAATGCAACTGTGAAAAAGAAAATATTGTTTTTACTTTTGAAGAAAATTTCTACTTACAAATGTTGTTGATTAATTTTTTGTTATATTCGATTTTAATTTATAAAAAAGTAAACTCGTCCATGAGACGGGTCCTTATCTAGTATTTAATAATATCAAACACTTTATTTTTTGGCATATTATATAGATGTATGTATCCGTTTTGATTTGCAACCTCTTTTTGTAACATGAAGAGTCCTATGATTACGCAAAGAGAAGTTGCTAATAATACCCTTCCAAGACTATCCTTTTAATTATGCCATTTCATTTAGGTCATTTTCATTTATACCGTCTTTTAACTTTTAATGACTATTTTACCCCTATTTTGAAAATGTTTTAGCTTAACAAAATGAAATATTGATTTTCCCCCCTAAATTATTTCGAAGATATTTCTCCTGCCAAAAGAATAATGAAAAAAAAATTCTGCCAAATCTTTTTTTCAAAAACATTTCTCTCACAAAAAAATGCTTTTGGCGGGAAATAAATTTACAAAGGTTTAATAAAGATTTTTTAAAGGGTTTATAAGGGTTTTTAACAGATTTTTAAAGGTTTATAAGGATTTTAAAGGATTTATAAAGATATTTAAAAAACTTTTAAAGGATTAAAAGGGTTTTACAACCCTTTAAAACCTCTTGTAAATATTTTGAAAACCTTATGTAAGGGTTCACAAGAGTTTTAAAATAGTTCAAAAAAAGTTTCAAATGTTTTAAAATAATTACAATTTTTTTTTGTAGAGTGAAAAAATGATTTACTAATGTTTTTAAAGACTTTATAACCTTTGTAAATCTTTTAAAAACTCTTATAAATTTTTTAAAACCATTGTATTTAAAAAAACTTACAAGGATTTTAAAATACTTACAAAGGTTTTTAAAAGAGTTTTAAAGTATTTACATATGTATTTAAAGAGTTCATAAGGATTTTAAAAGGTTTTAAGATAATTTACAAGGATTTCTAATATTTTTTGGCGGAGAAAACAAGTTTTGGCAATAAAAAATGTTTTGGCGGAAATATTTTTTTTTGCCGAGAAAAATAATTTTTGGCATAAAAATATAAGTTTTTAATTACATGTTCTCATTAGAAAATGAGTAATTTGGTCATTTTGTTCAAGAAAATGGATATTTTTTTTAAATGGCCAAGAGAAAAATGTATTGTTGCAAAAGGTGTCTTGCATGGTAAGGTGGAAACTGAGAGTGATGAGTTCTGTTTCTGATGAAAACCATTTTTGGTAATCTTTTTTGCATTATTATTTGTGATTTTATTTGTTTGTCATTGTGCATTAGGATGGTTTTGTATTAAACAAGAGGATATAAGTCTAATATATACTTTAACAAGAGAGTGATTTTGTTTTGCTAAATTAAGCACACATGCATTAGTTTGACAAGTTGTGTGTGTGAGAGATACATCATAAAATGCATCATTAATGCGAGAGAGTCATCCGCGTCCCCAAATACTTCTATATAAACTTACATCTCTCTTTCTCTCTAACGCACAGCTCACAATACTTTCTAACTCACTAATTTTTCCTAAATTCTTTTGAATCAGTAGAATAGAAATTATTTATATGCATATCATTATTTATGTATTTGTTTTCCTTTGCTTATATGATTTGATTATGGTGTGTTTTTATGTTCGTAGCCATGCAGATTTTTGTGAAACGGTTAGGAGGGAAAACTGTGACAATCCATACCCTAGGTGAGGGAAACACAGTCCAGGATTTGAAGGCTGTTTTAGAGGAGAAAGCAGGAGGATCTTGGTCTTGGCTGAGCAGCAGATGCTTCACTTCGCAAAGAAGATGATTGCGGACGATGCAGCAGTCCTGGGGACTATTTCATCAAAGATGGCTCCAGCCTCCAGCTCGTGGTGAGGCTTTTTGGGAGAGCTACCAATTAGGCCTTCATCTATCAATCTTATTTATCTATCCATGTTTTAATGAATGAATGTATGATATTCCTTTTAAGCTTTACATCTATCTATCCATGTTTTAATGAATGAATGTATGATCTTCCTTTTAAGCTTTAAGTTTTCCATTGTGTAGAACTATTGATCTTTCTTTATATGCAAGTGAATTCAATTTGGTGATTTTATAGTTTGCTCCAGATTATTTGTTAATCTTGTTTTCGTTGGGAATAATATGTGGGTAGATATGTTGATCTTAAAGCAAGTAATATTTTTTGTTAGTTTACCATTGTAATGGTTAGAGGAATTTTGCATGTCAATATATGTTTATACCGCAGAAATAATTGAAAATAATTTTGCATATCCTACAATCATACTATCATAATATTTTTTTTAGTTAATATTAATTTTGATTTTTTTATTGATCCACAAAGGTAAAACAACTTTAGTACACTACAAAAAAATCATTTTAAATCACTTATTTTGAATATTTGTATTACTTATAATTGATGTAAAAGAATTTTATATCAGTTAAATAAATGATTCCTATCTTGTTGATGCAAATAATTTACATCGATTTATTAACAACTAATGCAAATTCACATAATATTTGCATCGCTTGTTATAATTGATGTTTATTTTGAGTCGGTTATAAAAACTGATGTGATATTTACATCATTTCGTATAAGTGATGGTATTATTTACATCACTTTGCTTAAACGATGTTAGTATTTGTAACGGTTATAAAAACTGATGTGATATTTACATCATTTCTATAAACGATGGTATTATGTACATCACTTTGCCTAAGCGATGTTAGTATTTGTAATAGTTATACTAATTGATGTCAATATTTATATCACTTACAAATAAATGATACTAATGCTAGTGTTAATTTTCATAACTGATATTAATTGTTGTATCATGTCAGGTAAACGATTTTAGTACATGAATCATTTATAATAATTGATTTAAAACATGACATCACTTCTACGAAATTGATATTTTATTTATGTCAATTTTCAAAACTGATTTTAGTTGTAGAATCATTTTTAAAAATCGATGAAAAGATTATCTTTTTTAATTGATAAAAATATGTATTAAAATAATTTCACATCATTTATAAAGTGAAGCTAGTGAAAATAATAACTAACGACTTTTAGTTTTTTATTTTTTTTAATCCAACAAATTTTAATTAATGAAAAACAAAAAGACAAATATAATTAATAATAATAAAAAAAAAACTGAAAACAAACTACATAATCAATCCCTTCTGTGCAAATGCATAAACATAAATAAATTAAAAGTAACTAAAAAATTTTGCTAAACAAACTTTAATCATAATAACTAGCATTGCTTCAATTCTAGCTTAAACGTTTATCCACTAGCTAGCTAGCACCACCATCCCTTTCTTGAGAAAAAATTATTCAATGTATAAGTTAATTATCTAAATATTTAGTATATATGAAATTAATATGTAAATACTCTTTACCTGAGGATTAGGCAGATTTGGAATGTTTACAAATGCTAGATTTGGGATGTTTGCAAAAGCTGCTTGAAAATTTGCAGCCCATGCACTTGGCTGAATATTTTGTTTGAACATTAGTATTTGTCTCTCTATATATAAAATTATAATAATGTAATTGAACTTACAAATTACTATATAACATTAGTTTGTCGAAGCTTCCCAGCATTGTTACTAGAAGTTGCGTGACATTTCATATGGGTAGCAGTTTTTGATGACATGAATAAATGTTGAAGTCGGGACTTTAGAGGAAAATAACGCAAAACCTTTGCAAGAGCTCTACTCTTTATTTTCTCTGATCCAGTTTCAGTTCTTGTACTCTTTACTGAAGTTGTTTCTTTCCAGCGGGAAGCTTTACAAACTTTGCATATTTCTCTTCCCGCATCAGCCTCCCAAAATAACATGCAATCATTTGGACATGCATGAATTGACTCAGAAGTCAATCCTAATTTGCGAACAACTTTTTCATGTCATTAAATGAACCTGGCAATCTCGCATGTGTAAAAGCTTCTTTCAGTAAATCAAGTACCATAGATATTCCCTTGTCGCTAATTCCACACATACATTCAGTGGCGGATCTAGAAACCAAATTTATATGGGGCACATATTATATTTAAAAATATTATTTATATAATAATAAAATATTAAATAAATATGATATTTACCCTTAATGTGTTTAACTTTGAAATCTAAAGACACTAAATCAAAATGCATTTAAATATACTTAGGTACATATATTATTGGATATGTTTAATATATATAAATATGTATATTTATTTATTTATTTTTAAAAAATTTGTTAATTAGAAAAGTATTGTTACAACTCATGATAGAAAATGTAAACTATTAATAAAAATATACATTACAGTAGAAATTGATGATTTAAAATTTGTTAAAAGTTTAATTTAATTAGAAAGATAAATATAACTGAAAGAAAATAGTTTCATATAAGAAAAATAATAAAATAAATAAAAGAAATGCAGCTAATGATAAAGGAGAATTAAAACATGTAATTATAGAAAGTTACCAAAAAAGTGAACACATTTTATTTATAAAAAATAAAATGTAAAAGAAGAAATAAAAGCAAAAAGAAAGTGTAAGGAGAGACGTCGAACTCGTTTACATAAGGCTTTGAATGAGGCACTAAGTGCCAAATGAACTAAAAGAATCCAAATGGTAAGCTTAAATGTTAAGTTTTTTATCGATTAGTGTGGGGCACATGCCCCACCTCCTGCCAAGGTATGTCCGCCTCTGCATACATTTGATATGGTACAACTTCAATATAAAGGACATCTTCGTGAACTTAGTGCATCCTGTATATAGCTCTAGATTAAAATCAGCAAGTAACTCATCAAAATCTTCTCCTTTTTCACAACTTCCACTTGCAGTTGATGGTCTATCAGTGTCTATAGGGTTCTCAGATGATCCAGCTTCATATCCACCATCATTATTTGTACTAATATCAAGAAAAATATCATCCAAGAGAGTCCTAGTTGAATCTAATTCAACTGAAGCAATATCAGAAGGCGGTACTTTTGTATTACTCGTGACACATATATCCTCTCCATGTATTACTCAATTTGTGTAAGAATTTAAAAATCCATAACACATCAAATCACCATTAATATCTTCTCTTGAATTAGTTTTGAGGAGACAACAACGGTAACATGGATTAACCAAATGCAAAATCCAATAAAATTTTCACCCCCAATATGTAATCTTGAGATAAACATAGTTTGTTTATCCATGATCTATCCATCAAAATCTTAAAAGCAAAAAGATTTGTATTTGTAAGCTTTAGAATTTGACATATAAACACTAAAATTTCAAAACCTTAAGAATTTAAAAATAAATCTATCTACCATGATCATGATCTCCATCGTTTATTCTGCTTTTAGTTGAAATCTAATTAAAAGTAAATGTATGAACGTGTGATGTGAAGAAAAAACTTAATTGTGAATTGTGATTCTATGATTAAAGAATTCCAATAATTGACCTGAATAAATAATAAACCATTCAATTGAAAAATCTAGGATTAGAAGAGACGATTATCAAGCCACAATTGACCTGAATAAATATATAATTGATTCTATGATTCGCGAATAGATGCCACAATTTGCACAAAACTTCCGTGTAATGATTATCAATCTAATTTTTGTCTAAAACCAGAAGAAGAACAAATAAGCTAGCAGCTAGGTCGTATGTAGTCTTCTTCTACACTACTTCTTTCTTTTCTTTTTTTTATTATTGTTATTTATATTAATAATTTTAACATCAGTTTATATTGATATAAATTTTGAATCATTTAAAAAATGATCTTACCAAAAATTAAGAAATACATCAGTTATCCAAATGATGAAAATCATAAATTTTATATCAATTAAACTTAAATGATACAAACTGATAAAAATTGAATCAATTTTATTTAATCGATGCCAAACAAATAATTATAACATCATTTAGTCTAATTGATGCTAAGACATATATATTTACTTCAGTTATAAATAAATGATTTAAAATAATATCATTTAATTTTGTGATACAATTTAAGTGATTTAATATGATCTTTTTTTTGTAGTGCGTAGTATCAAAATGTTGTTACAAAAAACAAAATAAAATACCAACTTTGCAAGTTGATCTAGTTGGACGTGGCCATAATCATATTCTAACCGTATTTTGGACCATACTAAAACTCTAACCATACAAGATAGTAAAAAACTGTAACCAGTAACTAGAAAATATTTTAGTTATGGTAACTATAACAGTTAATTAACTTTAAAATTCAATACGTATTATTTTTAACTATCCGTTAATTTACCGTTTATTTTTAAATATATATATATATATCATACAGTGAAAAAAAACTGCATATCGCAAGAAATCAGAATATTGATTTATGTTGTCGGCAAGACTATGTCACTATTCGGATTCTAACTCATTATATGTTATTCACTAAAAAAATAGATTACATCAATTTTCTAATTATATATAGTCCATTTAAATATCCAAATTTGAATCCTTCTAACTTTGACTACACTTTAATATTGTATAGCTAAATAGATATATTTCTTCTAATTGTTTATTTACTTTCCAAATCATTTTATTTATAATCAATCTTTGAATATTTTCACTTGTATATTTCTAACACTACTCCATCTATATATATAGCTTTATGAACCTTAAACACTTCAAAATCAAATCGCAAACAGTTTTAAAGAAAAATAAATAAAAATTATAATAGAATCAAAGAAGTCTCTAAAGCTATAAGACATGAAGTTAATTACATTAGTATTCATCGCTTTTGTTTTGTCGTCTTTGGCTCCGACCAAAGCAGTGGTGGTTAGAGTCGAGGAGGAGGAGAAAGTGGTGTGCATAGTAACAGATCTTCGAGTATGTCTGCCGGCGGTGGAAGCCGGAAGCCAACCATCTGTGCAATGTTGTGGAAAACTGAAAGAACAATTGTCGTGTTTGTGTGGTTATCTTAAAATCCCATCATTTACTCAATATGTATCATCTGGAAAAGCTCAAAAAGTTTTAACAGCTTGTGCTATACCAATTCCTAAATGTTAAAGTTTTAAATTATTACTAGATCATAACCCGTGTTATAGACATTAATATTTTGTATAAATTAAATTGTATACTTTGTTATGTTTGCTATGTTTGTCAAAATTATTTGTTATATTTGTAAAAATTTAGTAAAATATATTCAAATATAATTAAATTTATTAAAACTTAATAAATTTAAAAGTTTTTTTTGTTTGGAGACGCACTATCTACATACAAAATACCCGTTTCTATTTTTTTTAGTATTTTTAGGGCCTAAAACTTTTTATCCAAACCAACCCAAACCCAACTGGACCCGACCCGAACCGAATATTTAGAATTATTCTATTAGGTAGTAAATCATATACCCATTAATCCCAAACCCGAACTCGAATGGGTTACTCATATGCCCAGCCCTATTCTCTGATTTAATTATCTAAAAAATCCCAATAAAACATATGTTTTGCTGACTACTTTTTATTCAAAAAAATTT
>Ga0041059_1001687_pt1 | contig 17253 bp, 15 predicted proteins | sample AraColnosormetaG_FD_56232 | JGI IMG/M metagenome (GOLD analysis project Ga0041059, IMG submission 56232) | Arabidopsis roots microbial communities from North Carolina, USA - Col MF nosort | ecosystem: Host-associated > Plants > Roots > Unclassified | place: USA: North Carolina | collected...
TTTTTTTTTTTTTTTTGGATTCTAACGAGGTTAATACATAGATTCCTATAGCTGTCTTGTAGGAAAGGTGTAACGTAAACCCTGCTTTTATGCATTTAGCTTGCAACAAGAAATGGTGCTTAGAAGAAAATAGAAAATTCCATGTTGCTTGCTGCGGAAGTTATTTGTCTGTGTTTAGATGTATTGCATATGATCTTTAAACGATTCTAGTGACATTGTTGTGATTACAATTGAGAGCAGCCTTAGTTTTTGTTTACCTGAAACTTTTGATGAATCACAGTGGCAAAACAATCGACGATTTTCAATGACCGGACTGTGGAAATACAGGAGTTAACTGTGTTGATCAGGAACGATATCACGGGGCTGAATATGGCTCTCTCGGATTTGCAAACCCTTCAGAACATGGAGCTTGCTGATGGGAACTATTCACAGGACCAAGTTGGTCATTACACTGCTGTTTGTGATGACTTGAAAACCAGACTTATGGGAGCTACTAAGCAGCTTCAAGATGTTCTAACTACGAGATCAGAGGTTGGATTTGCAGATTTGTCAACCTTTTATTGATTTGTATCTGCCTATTATCCTACAATGGACAGTGTTTTATTGAGATATGTCTTGTCTTCCTGCAGAACATGAAGGCTCATGAAAACCGGAAACAACTCTTTTCCACAAAAAATGCAGTAGATAGTCCGCCTCAGAATAATGCAAAATCTGTACCTGAGCCTCCTCCTTGGTCAAGTTCATCAAATCCTTTCGGGAATTTACAACAACCACTGTGAGTTTTGTTTAAGAACTACTTCCTATGTAATAGTTGTTCTTATCTAATTAGGTTTTGTCTCCTGTAACCGATCAGATTACCTCCATTAAATACTGGAGCTCCGCCAGGTAGCCAGCTCAGGTATGTCCTAATTCCCATTACTTACAACTCTTGATTGTGTTTGTTCACCGTTATGCTTGAAGGTCAAAATGATGTATAAAACATGATGTTTTGTTTATGTCATGCTAAAACAGACGCAGATCCGCGATCGAGAATGCTCCTTCACAGCAAATGGAGATGTCCTTGTTGCAGCAAACAGTCCCAAAGCAGGAGAACTATAGCCAAAGTCGAGCGGTTGCACTTCACAGTGTTGAATCAAGAATAACAGAGCTCAGTGGAATATTCCCGCAGCTAGCTACAATGGTCACACAACAAGGAGAGCTAGCAATCAGGTTCGTTAACGTTTTCTTACCCACAACCCGACATTTTCCGAGTTGCTGGGAACATCATCTAACACCTGTTAGTTTTATGGAACAGAATCGATGACAATATGGATGAATCGTTAGTTAATGTAGAGGGAGCACGTAGCGCTCTTCTGCAGCATCTCACTCGAATTTCGTCAAATAGATGGCTCATGATGAAGATCTTTGCTGTTATCATCTTGTTCCTGATTGTTTTCCTCTTCTTTGTGGCTTAAAACAATACCATTTTATCTCTTGTTCCTGGGGGTATCAAATCTATACATATGTTAAGCTTGTAAGCTTCTAGGGCTCCTTTTTTTTGTGTGGATAGTGGAGTGTCAAAAAGTTTAATTTTTCTGCAAGACTCAGTTGTATTTTACCAGGAAACTTCTGATGTAATAGCATTTAACTCAAGTAAAAATTCAAAGCAAACAAAGTAATTATTATTCTAATTAAGATATAATCACACATAATATGTTTCATACTAAACATCATAAGGAGGACAGTAATCAACGTATATGAGTTTGGGACTTAGAAATCAAACTACTGAAGCATCAACAAAAATGCTCAGAAGTTAGTAAGTACCATAGCTATGTCTCAGAACAATCCAACCAAGTTTCTTGGATTTGAGTTTACTAACTTGGTGCTTCAGTCTCTCTCTGACCTGGATGGTTTATGCAGCAGCTGCATCAAACCTCTTCATCATGTCGCAACGTGGCGTTTCGCGGATATATCCCCATTGTTGTCTCTGAAGCTCATGGCGACAATTCTGGCCAAGTATAGACAAGTAATCTCTATCAACTTGCTCTTCAACCCTCTGTCTCTCGAAGCTACTTATCGGATATTCCTGCTCGAACTTGGCTGATCTCACAAAGTAAGTGACGCCCCTATGCGTGGTGAATTTGAGCTCGTAGTTATACGATGAGAAAGCGAGTAAATTGGTTGAGGAGAAGGCAAAAAGTTGAGTAGTAGTATGAACACAACAGGAAGTATTTGAAGAAGTACACGAGGATTGAATCCTGTATCAGAAGCTTGATTAGCTGTTCTAGTTCCTCCACCAAAATTGAATGATCGGAACTGAGTAGTAGCAGGATTCATTTCACCACCACCAAAGAAGCTTCTGAAAATCTCATCAGCATCAAATTCATCGTCGTAGAATCCATTGAATCCGTTGTTTCTTCTCGCATCTCGGCGTGGTTGATAAGCAGGCTCATCGGAACCACTGCCGTCGTACTTTCTTCTAGTGTCTTCGTTGCTTAGGCATTGAAAAGCTTTAGAGACGGATTTAAAAGCTTCTTCAGAACCAGGAGCTTTGTTCTTATCAGGATGAACTTTCAACGAGAGTTTCCGATAAGATTTCCTCAAATCTTCCACTGAACAGTTACTTTTCAATCCAAGGATCTCATAGTAATCCTTCTTCGATTTTATCTCCCTCACGATCGTTCGTTGTTCTTCCGTGGAAGACGAAGATGATGACGATCCCGCGGCTGATGACGAAGATCCACGTTGACGAAGAGAAGGTCGATCCGACGGCTTAGATGACTCGTTGGCAGCAGATCCCGGCGAATCCTCCTCCGCCGCTGGTTCATCCGATTGCTTCTTCAGATCCGAAACAAGACCATCGATCGGAAGATTTGGATCAAGACGACGAGCTTTCTCAAGAAATTTCAAAGCGCGAGATCTATCTCCTGCTTCTATAGCATCCTTGCCGATTTTTAGGCATTTCAACGCGTCATCTTTGTTACCATCCATTGTGATTGTTCAACGGAAAAACAATTTCCCGATGATGCTATCGGAAACTCCCGAGGAATTAGAGTTTCTCGAAGCGATTGGAGTTCATCTAAGATGTGAGGACTTTCCCAAACGAGCGACGATTGAAAAATATCGCCTCCTCTTCCACAATCCGCACACAGCTTTCAAGCCTTTCTACAGATGAACGACTTTCAGAAGGATTGCGTGCAAACATGCGTGGCGTTTTGTATATTAAGTAGAGAACCTAGTGTCGTTTAAATAAAAGAACATGTATGCCGTTTTTATTATCAAGAAGGGGCAGTCGTGTCGGCAAAAAACTGGGGATAATCGGGCTTTGGTCTTTCTTATTCAGGCCCGGTTCTTTGCATTTGCACCAGGTCCAATATATTTAAGACCTAGTATATCTAAAGCCTAATTGTTTAATTTTAAGGCCCAAATTCTATCCTTACCACATAAACGTGTCGTTTGAGATATTAAGAAAGGAACTACATGTCGCTCTAAAAGGCGAAAACGACGAGGCGTTATTCTTGGAAAGAGCTCCTCCAACGGATAAATGAAAGATCCTCTCTCCTCCAACGATAAGAGAACCACGAGAGGACACAGCATCTGAAATCGTACAAGTATCTGAAGAACATAAATTAAAAATCTTTACTTTGTAATAATGGCATCAGAGTTTTGATCGGAGAATCTAAAAGTCTCGACTTTTCGAATTTTGTTGGTCGCTTTCTTAAGGACATGAATCTCGCGGTGGCTAGTTTTCGCGGCAATTTCGGCGTCTTGTCGCAATGCAGCTCATGTTGTAGTCTTCAGTTTCAGCCTTTTGTAGCTGCTACTTCCAGTCTCAATTTTGGGCAAACAGGAACATCTCGAAGGAAGAAGGATCTGAAGCTTGAAAGGTATATTGTTTTATTCATCTTCTTCTTTTGTTAATCCGTGAGGCGTGAGCACTGCTACTTCTTTGTCTACTTATTCTGGTGGCTTTGAATTTAGAGTTTTCAGAAAGAGAGAGACTTTGGTTAGAGTGACGGAGACGCAAACGGAACCAGAAGGCAATGATGATGAGGTATTTGCTTTTGTATCAATGTGGCTTTTTCTTCTAGAGACTATGATTCTGTTTATGATTTTCCCTATGTGGAAACTTTTTCGTGGTCCATTAGAAGTGTTGGTACGTATACGCGTCTGAGTTCGTAAGTTCTTCTTTGCAGGATAATAAAGAAGGCAAAGAGAGCTCTGCAGATGATCCTCCTACAAAAATTCCTACTGAGTTGAATTCACAGTCAACGGTTGTGAATGAAGCGCCGGGCAATGAGGAGGAAAACAAAGCTCAGTTCAGTTCTCAGGTATTGTCTTCTTACTTGGAAACTAATGCATCCATAGTGAAGTTAAAGCTCAATTTGTAAGTTTAAGTTTTGGTAGTCTAGTAATTTAAACTTGAAAGTAATTGAATCTAATTTGAAAACATGGCATAACGTGTCCATATGCGTTGTTTCTTGGTTTTGTTTCTGAATGTGTTGTACTCTACTGCATTTGGAATAGGACGGTGATAAATTAGAAGTTAGCAGTGGTTCTCCTCTTCCTGGTGTGAATGTAAGTATTATCATCCATGTTATTTACAAAGACGACAGCATAATGTTTTCTGGTTGTTTATCTTTCATAAAAAGTTGTTGTGAACAGCCATTACAATTGGACGATTCCATGAGACTCCCCAAGGAAACCATTGATATTCTCAGGGGCCAAGTATTTGGATTTGACACCTTCTTCGTAACAAGCCAAGAACCATATGAGGTGAGACAGTGAGAAACTCATCAGTCTTTTTTCCTAACGTTATTACCAACTTTGCTTTTAATGAAACATAAATACGAGGTTCTGAAATTCTCTTATTGTTGGATCTCCTGACGTTTTTATCCAATGTTGGTAGGGTGGGGTATTGTTCAAAGGAAATCTAAGAGGCAAGCCTGCTACAAGTTACGAGAAGATAAAGACGAGGATGGAGGTAACAATTCTGCTTTTTGGGTTTCCTTTCTTAACTATGATCGTTGACAAGCACATGTTGTGACAAAGAGTAATAGTGTATTGCTCATCAATCTGCAGAATAATTTTGGTGACCAGTACAAGCTTTTCCTTCTCACGAATCCTGAGGATGATAAACCTGTGGCCGTTGTTGTTCCAAGAAGGTCCTTAGAACCCGAGACAACAGGTATATTGCTATACACTTCCATGTTAATAAGGATATCTCTCTCAGATTATTAAGTTTTAGCTGGATACTACATATAATTTGCAGCTGTTCCTGAATGGTTTGCTGCTGGTTCTTTTGGATTGGTGGCATTGTTTACATTGTTTCTCCGTAATGTGCCTGCCTTGCAATCCGACTTACTGTAAGAACATCTTGAACATGTTTTCTCTAGAATATGTTATGCTTCCAAAACATCTAACTGAATAAAAAATTTCCCTCCCATATATGAATTTAATTGCAGATCGGCCTTTGACAACCTTGAACTGTTAAAAGATGGCTTACCAGGAGCTCTTGTCACCGCTCTTGTCCTTGGAGTACATGAACTGGGACACATTTTAGTTGCAAATAGCTTAGGAATAAAGCTTGGTGTTCCATTCTTTGTTCCAAGTTGGCAGGTGAAGATGCGATGTTCTATTTGAAAGAAAAGGAAAAACTTTCAGCTGAAATTTGGTTTTTTTAGACATTTAATGAACATGTTTTAGATGGCAGATAGGCTCTTTCGGTGCTATAACGAGAATCAAAAATATCGTAGCCAAGCGAGAAGATCTTTTGAAGGTTGCAGCTGCAGGACCTTTGGCTGGCTTTTCTCTAGGCTTGATTCTGTTTCTTATAGGGTTATTCGTGCCTCCCAGTGACGGCATTGGCGTTGTAGTTGATGCATCAGTGTTTCACGAGTCCTTCCTTGCTGGTGGTATTGGTAAGCTTTAGCTCTCAATCAAATATGATAAAGTGTTGCAGGCTGAAGCTGGAGAGTTGATCAATGTTTAAATTTTGTTTCTTTTTCTCTTATAGCAAAGCTCCTACTAGGTGATGCACTCAAAGAAGGAACTTCAATATCTCTTAACCCACTTGTGATCTGGGCATGGGCTGGACTTCTCATCAATGGCATTAACAGTATCCCTGCGGGGGAGCTCGATGGGGGCAAAATAGCTTTCTCCATTTGGGGAAGAAAGGTAACACTAATTAGAATGACTTAAAAAGCTTAACAATGTCTTATACTATTCGTCTTTGTGTTCGAGTCCATTCCCCATAGTAGATTGATTAGGTAGTAATCAGAATTATATATGTCTCCTAATGATTTCAGACCGCAACACGGCTCACGGGTGCATCCATAGCGCTTTTGGGCTTATCGGCGTTGTTCAGCGACGTGGCATTCTACTGGGTGGTTCTGATATTCTTCCTGCAGCGTGGACCGATTGCGCCGCTGGCTGAAGAAATCACGGTGCCTGATGATAAGTATGTGTCTCTTGGAATCCTGGTTTTGTTTCTCTCCTTGCTTGTGTGTTTGCCTTACCCATTTGCTTTCACGGGCAATGAAGCCATGATGATTGGCTTGTGAAGTGACTCATATCATTACACCGCACAATAAGAAATCAGAGATATAGTTGTAACTTTTTGTTTTGGTCTCTATGCTCTACTTTGACATCTAAAGTTATGTTTTTGTTCTTGCTCTATATTTTTACTCTCATGGAGCAGTTTAGGAAACAAACCAAATTTCTCACAGAAATGTGAACTAATATTTTGCTAATCAGTTATTAATTACGTGTGGGATTGTCAATCTAGGTTTTGAAAAAGAGACTTTCACTGGTTGGAAAAACAGAAAAGACCAACTTTGTTTATGGGGTAGTGATAATCATATTGTTAACAACTTTGTATATATATATATATATATCAGACGAATTAATAGAAATTTAAACTACATTATAGACATGCGAGAGTATGTGACAAATTTGATGCTATAACGACGTTAAATTCTCTATTCAAGAAAAACAATTCAAAACTTTAATAACATAAAGAAATGACTAGGAAGGATTAATATTAGTATAATAGAAGGAAAGAATAATATTATGAAATTGGAAGGTAAAAGATAAGAAGAAAAGCACATGCTTTTAATGTGGATGGATTTGATTTTGGTTGGTAGCAACTAAAGGCTAAAGCAACCTTCCAATTTACATAGTCCTACTATGATCGTTGTTTATTCAAGAAAATGTCAAAGTTTCTACATTCGTACTATTATATAATTGACTGAAGAAATTAAATACTAATCTGGTAAAAGAAGTAGTATTGTTAACATTCCGCTATCAGGCATGTTACCAACTTTTCTATGTTTTTATTTTTGTTGGAAAAAAATGAAAAACGCATACTTGAGGATTGTCTTGTAATGGCATTAATAAAGAAAGACTTTTCGAACACTAAAGTAAGAAGATAAGGGTTTTTGACTTTTGAGAAAGACGACCGTTCGTATCGTTTGCTTATGAAACTGATGCAATATCTTTGTGAATGACAAGTTTGCTTAGTTTTTCCGAAAAGGGTTCGCTGCCTTCATGGTTCATGCACATGACTTATAGTGAAAAAATGAGGGAAATTGGAAAATACAGGTAAGGGGTATTAAAGTAAATTGCTAAATAAGTCACATGGTCATCTTCTTTATAAATATGCCACATCTCGTAGAATAATCACTAATCAAATTTACTCATTTAGCCGTCACCTCTGAATCTTCTTCTCCGATCTTCAAACATTCCGGCCGCCACCGAGTTCTTAGCCGTTACAATGTCTTCCTCTATGAACGTAGCGACGATGCAAGCACTGACTTTCTCTCGCCGGCTTCTCCCTTCTGTTGCTTCTCGTTATCTCTCTTCTTCTTCTGTGACCGTTACTGGATACTCCGGTAGAAGCTCGGCTTACGCGCCTTCTTTCCGTTCGATTAAATGCGTCTCTGTTTCTCCGGAAGCTTCAATAGGTGAAGCAATGCTCTTCGTTTTTTCTTTTAATTTGGGTTTTTGATTGTTTGATTTTTTACCGATAAAATGCGGGAAAATGGTTGAACGACATTTATGTCAAGCTTATAATTTCTATTCTCTGACTAATTTGATTGGTTTGATTGTGAATGTGAATCTTCTTAAGCGTGAAAACAGTTCTGATACATGTTTTTGGACTTGTTCTCTGCAGTAAGTGATACAAAGAAGTTGGCAGATGCTTCTAAGAGTACAAACCTTATACCAATTTACCGCTGTATATTCTCTGATCAGCTTACTCCTGTTCTTGCTTACCGTTGTTTGGTCAAAGAAGATGACCGTGAAGCTCCTAGCTTTCTTTTCGAGTCCGTTGAGCCTGGTTCTCAGATGTCTAGCGTTGTAAGTATATAATCTTTCTTTGTACATATCCTTTTTATCTGTTAATATGTCTCAGTTCCTAATTGTTTCTTTGATGTGATTGGTCTCGATAGGGTCGTTATAGCGTTGTTGGGGCTCAGCCTGCGATGGAGATCGTGGCAAAGGAGAATAAAGTTATTGTAATGGATCACAACAATGAAACCATGACTGAGGAATTCGTCGAAGATCCAATGGAGATCCCAAGAAAAATCTCTGAGAAATGGAACCCTGATCCTCAACTAGTTCAGGACCTTCCAGATGCGTTTTGTGGTAAGAGATTCTTCTTTATTGTTTATAATGAGTCACTTTCTAGAATAGTTAACTTAAAAGGAATGAAGCCACTAGTTTTAAGGACTGGGGATATGTGATAATGGTATGGATGTCTTCGAGACAAGCTCTTGCTTTTGAGTGATCTTTTTAAATGTCAAGTTTCATGGATTTCTATCTCAAAACCATTTAGCAATTAATGCACGTAACCCGTGTTCACTACATACCATATCATATGGGGTCATGGGATTCCTAGTTGTAAACATGTACGTCTGATTTCCCAAGAGGCAAGAGCAATTGATAAAGTAGAGAACTTTCTTATGCTGGTCATTCTGTCCCTGTTGTGATCTAGTTTTCCCTCTACCTTTTGTGCCCAATTCGCCTTTACGTTCTTGAATATCTTTTCTCGCGCTTTTAGATAGAAGATTGATTGCCCTTAGTGTTTTAGTTTACTTTTTGTGCTTTATCTTGTTCATGAAGTGGTATCTCTTAGTAAGATTTCTTTATTATGATAGGTGGGTGGGTTGGTTTTTTCTCGTACGACACTGTTCGTTATGTTGAGAAGAGGAAATTGCCATTTTCAAAGGCCCCTGAGGATGATAGGAACTTGCCAGACATGCATCTTGGTCTGTACGACGATGTAGTTGTATTTGATCACGTGGAAAAGGTAATCATTTTGTCACCATCCATGTTTTATGATTAACTGAGACATGCATCTTAGTTTCCTTTTTATGCGTTATCTTGTTCTTGAAGTGGTGACTAGAGATTCCTTGTAAAATTTTACAGAAAGCATATGTCATTCACTGGATTAGACTAGATGGGAGCCTTCCTTACGAAAAGGCATACAGTAATGGAATGCAACATTTGGAGAACTTGGTGGCCAAGTTACATGATATTGAGCCGTGAGTATCTCTTTGAATTGATTAAGTTTTTCAGCTCCGTTTGGCTACTATTCTTAAAAGTTGTTCATTTTTCTTCCGCTGTGAATCTATGCAGGCCAAAACTGGCTGCAGGTAACGTGAATCTTCAGACACGACAATTTGGGCCATCTTTGGATAATTCAAACGTGACATGCGAAGAGTACAAGGAGGCTGTGGTCAAGGCCAAAGAACATATACTTGCAGGAGACATATTTCAGATCGTGCTGAGTCAACGTTTTGAGCGGCGAACATTTGCAGACCCCTTTGAAGTTTATAGAGCACTAAGAGTTGTGAATCCAAGTCCGTATATGGGTTATTTGCAGGTTGGTGATGGAGAGAACATTTCTCAACAACTTTGCATTTTGTACTTGTGGATAAACCATCAATGCTGTTTTCGTTCTGTTATTCAGGCTAGAGGATGCATTTTGGTAGCATCAAGTCCAGAAATTCTCACCAAAGTAAAGCAGGTAAATCTCTCTTTTCTCAAAGCTGCATTAATCTTTATATCATTTTTGAAGCTAACCTTTATATCATATTTGAAGCAGAACAAGATAGTGAATCGGCCATTGGCAGGAACCAGCAAGAGAGGGAAGAATGAAGTTGAGGATAAGAGATTAGAAAAGGAACTGCTAGAGAATGAAAAGCAATGTGCTGAGCACATCATGTTGGTTGATCTCGGTCGCAACGATGTTGGAAAGGTTACGAAATACGGATCAGTGAAAGTAGAGAAGCTTATGAACATCGAACGTTATTCCCATGTTATGCATATAAGCTCCACGGTAATTGTTAATTAGATAACTAGTAGTAGATCAAATATCTAAAGTCTCGCATAGTGTGTTCCTTAATATCTTAAGTTCTAATTCTGTGTGTAGGTGACAGGAGAATTACAAGATGGTTTGACTTGCTGGGACGTACTACGTGCGGCTTTACCAGTGGGAACAGTTAGTGGTGCACCAAAGGTCAAAGCTATGGAACTAATCGATGAGCTAGAGCCAACGAGGCGTGGACCATACAGTGGCGGTTTTGGTGGAGTCTCCTTCACTGGTGACATGGACATTGCTTTATCCCTTAGGACAATCGTTTTTCCGACAGCATGTCAATACAATACAATGTACTCTTACAAGGATGCTAACAAACGGCGTGAGTGGGTGGCTTATCTTCAAGCTGGAGCTGGTGTAGTAGCTGATAGTGACCCGCAAGACGAACACTGTGAGTGCCAGAACAAAGCCGCTGGTCTTGCTCGAGCCATCGACTTGGCTGAATCTGCATTTGTGAAAAAATGATTGTGCCCAAGAACAGAGGCTGGCTTTCTTTGAACTCCGAGTTCATGTGTATAAAACAGTTACAAGCAGAACAAAGTTTTTTCTTTTTCTTGATTTTGTGAGAATTGCAATTAGACTCCATTAATGAAGCTCTGAAAAATGTTACAATAGAAACCATGGTCAATAATATTCAGCTATTCTCCCAAACTTGATTCTTCTTTAACCAACAACTGTCGAGCTTTTCCTTTTCTTTGGATTATTGTTTTCTTGATCCACATACTTGGCAGCAGAACGATATCGGATCGCCTTCATGCTATTGTCAACCTTTTTCCACTCGATCACCTGCAAAGACGGCAAATAGCGAGTTGAGGATGCATTCAAGGATGTCAAAGATGAACAGGCTAGAGAGATGAGTACACAAGATAAGTCCATAGAAATGGGTGTTGGATAATGCCTTTTTAGCGTTTAAAGCTTCTTGCTTTGTCTCAAATTCAATAAAACCATAACCAGCATATCTTCCCTTAGTCCTCTCTGGAAGCCCAACGCTCTTGATCTGTCCAAATGGAGTGAAAAGCTGTCTTACTTCTTTCATAGTTGCTTCAAAAGCTATATTTTTCACATGTAACTTTGTCAAAATTGTGTCCTTGTCTAAATCTTTCCCAACCGTTCCACTCGGCTTGTTTTTAGAGAAGCTCAAGATCAAAGCATGCCCATCCACAACAGTTCCCTAGGAGCAAACAAAAAATTGTCACCCTACTTCATCGAGTCCAATCAACTTCAAGTTTCAAATTAAAGAGACTTAACTAGGATAATATACCTGTAGATCTCTGTAGACACTGGTCGCTGTCTCTTCGGAGTCAAATTCTACAAAACCATATAAAAAACAGACATGATGGTTAACTGCATATCATCATCTGTCAGCAAAACTTACCTTAAAACTCAGAATCTTTCCCTGCTTCACCAGTTCAGTCAAATGCTTCTTCAAACTCTCATCAGTGTCTTGAAGTTCAGAATCTTAACATAAAGGACATTTGACTGAAATATAATGCATTATTTAAAGGAAATGTTACAAGATTGATCAGAAAACTTGAAGCCAGTCAACATAAATTATTCAGTACCTAACGTGAAACTTACACTGTAATACTAAACCCGAACATAAATTAGTTCAGATACTTCAATACCACACAAAAGGACGAACACATGGTTTCAAAACGTCCACAGCAATCATAAAGTGGGCATACCTCAGTTATATCCGAATCGATTCCAACCTGCTGATCCAAGTTGAGTCTTCTTCTCACATCATTTTCTTCAACATCACTCGTATTTTCATTGTTATCGGCAAGTGCTTTTGGCTCAAGAATATCTCTAGGAGCCCCAGATACAGGGGAGCATCTCTGTAATAATAAGGAAATGTGATGAAGCAGTTTGGTTAGACTAGGACAACCATTTATCTCCAAGAAGCACTTTAGGGGAAGAAAGAATGAGGATTTTAGACTTTATACATAGAGAAACAAAAGCTTACTTGTAACGCTTGTACGCCCATTCCCTTCAGAGCTTCACGTGCCTCAATCGGTTCAAGGAAAACAACCTGAAAAGTCAAGTAAGAACAGGTTAGAGAATAATCACCTATTCGTTAAAAGTCAAGTGCTTCTTTGGTCTCCATAATCACGGGGCTTAGCTGGTGAAATATTCAACGTCCGCCCCTGGAAAGGTAATTTATCTAATTTCTCCATTGCCCTGCAACACCATCCAAATTAAACATCCTGATGTCCGAATCCGAAAACATGAATTGTAAACTCTTTGTCAACTCTGTCAGCTTCAATATCCCCATCAATAGGAAAAACATGAATTGCATCTTCACAACCATAAGTTTCACAATCACTGTCCGAATCCGACAGATTTTTCTTTGTCCGACTCTTGTAGTATTCCATATCAGAAACATCATCACCAACGAGAGCAACAACTTTAATCTTTCTAGTCTTTTTAGAATCTAATAATGATATTTTCGCTTTGTTAGGCTCATCAGCACCATCGGGCGAGACCTGATCGTTGCCGATGGACACATATCATTGGACCAGGTTTTCAACTTATTATTAAGCTCAAGAAATTCTTGAAGCTGAGGATCATGATCAACCTCTGGTTTCTTCTTAATCTTTTTGTCTCCTTTAGCATAAGCATTAGAAAAATGTTCAGTATTTTCCTTTTTTTTGAAAGAACGTAAAAATAGATTCAACCAAAAAAACTTTGTTACAATGAATGCTTCGATTTGTTTGAGTGTTTTTGATAAAGAATGTTGACAACAGAAAAAGAGTTTGAAAGGCTAGCCGAGATCTTGTTCATGAGAATGTTCACTATTTTCATTAACCTTCCCTTCTTCCCTCGGAGGAGGGTCCGCAACCTATATACCAAGGAGAATCTGATTTAGATTTGAAACTAGTACTACATAAGTGAAACTGAGTAATTAAGTGAAGATTAATAACCTCAACAGATATTCGATAAGTATCAATGAAACACTTGTTAACATATGTGATAGCATCTTGAGCTTCTTGTTCAGTACGAAAGCCAATATAAGCAAATTGTCTACTTTTGCCATCACTGCAAAAGCAAAACGAAATATAGTGACACAAGAATTAGCTGTGAAAAACACTCGATTTGAATGTACCTTTTACGCTTCAATTTCACGTCTGCGATTTCTCCTTTTCGTGAAAAGACATCTCGAAGTCGTTCCTCTGTCACATGTTTGGAAGGAAGATTCTTAACGATTATCCAAGACCTGTAATTTACAGAAGGCCGAAACAAAAAAAAATAACTTGCCTACATTGATTGTTTTCTGCTAAACCTAATTAGTTAAAGGAAAAAGAAAACTGTTGTGGGAAATCAATACTTACATTCTCAAGTTAGGGTTTCTAATAGACGAAGAAGATGGATTTTGTTTCCTTCTTGCAATGTTTTTGAAGACTCTAAGAGTGTCGGACTAGGAAGAAGAAGAAGAGGAGAGGGGTTTTAGGTATTTTGTTGTTCCTTCCAGACCCGGCCCTGAATGGAAGCGGGTAGGGTTTAGGACACTTAATGACGAGAGGAACTTTCCATACATGCATCTTAGTCTGTACGACGAAGTTATTGTATTTGATCACGTGCAAAAGGTATTGCTTCTGTTACCATATTTGGTAAGTACATGTTTGAAGAACCATATAAGTCTTTGAACCAGAAGCGTTGCCCTTGAAGAATTAGGTTTTATATTATATGTTTTTCGGATATGAGTTCATGTTTTCAAGCAGAGACAAAGCTTTTCATTTCTTGATTTTGTAAGATTTACATTTAAGACTCCATCAATGAAAGCTGTGATCATAATCACTTTGACAAAAGACAAAAACAGAGAAACTTTAGTGTTTGTTATCGTAATCAACGATCTCAGAATCGGTAACGGATCTGGAGTTTTGCACGATGGAACGTCCAATGGAATTGATCCAATCTTCTTTCTCCTTCTCCGAATCAGCAATGAAGTACATAGTCTCATTTCTCGTCGATAGCTCGAACGCGTTTTGCTTGTTGAGTACATCCTCTGCTCCTTTAGCGGTTAAGCACGATTCTACGGGGACGACACCGCGAGGGCGTGACACACGCGTGACGTCGGAGTCTTTGAACCAGAAGAGTTTCCCTTGTTTGAGCACGAACCATCGGCGTCGCCAAGTCTTGATGTACTCTCCTTGTTTCGTGAGCCAGCCGGTTCGTTCTGGGTTTGACCAGAACTCTACGCCTCCGTAGTCTTCGGAATTGTTGTTCTGACCGCCGATTACTGCTCGCCACAGGCTTGCCATCTTCCGAAGATTGAACTGGAGAATTAGGGTTTTGATCCAAATCTGCCGATGCTATCGAAAATCTGTTTATCGATTCCATTATTTTTTCGTGTTTATCTTTTGCCCCAAAATGTTTTTATTTTTCATTTTCTTCCCTTAAAATATTTATAATTACATAACAACCCCTTCATTTTGCCAATTGCATAACAGTCAGCAACAATGTTTTAATATTGAAAAAAAAAGTCAAATGTGAAAGAAGATTATGTCTTCTTCTCCAAACGGAAAGAGCTTAGCAAAATTCTTCTGAATGAATAATCGGCGATTATGTCTTTGAAAAACGATGCGAGTAGTAGCCACGACGGTGGAAGCAACAGAGAAAGCGTAATCGATGATCATGGCCGCCGTAAAAGCACTTGCGGCTACTGTAAATCCCCAGCTCGGTCCAGTATCTCTCACGGTTCGTTTAATTTTGCTTTTCTTACGGATTAGGTTGTTGAATCGATCGATTAGAGTAGAATCTTCTCGAATTGCTCATATGCTTGATAAGAATTGATTTTGTTTATGATCTTAAAGTTCCAATGAATAAATGATTGATAAACATAGTGAATGTCAATGCAGGTTTATCAGCACAGACTCTTACCGTTTATGACTACCAAGGTTTGTTGCTATTATTGGACTCTATGTGTGATGAACCAATTTTGTTGACAGAATAGAGATCTTTTATGTATCTTTGCTTTACTTTTCTGTAGCTCTTATTGACCGAGGCTGGAGAAGATCTGGTACTTATCTTTACAAACATGAGATGGATAAAACGTGTTGCCCTCCTTATACGATACGTTTGAAAGCAAGTGATTTTGTTCCTACTAAAGAGCAGCAGCGAGTTTCTAGAAGACTAGAAAGGTGCATATAGCTTCACTTTGCTTCTCTTTTTGGATCAATAGATGAAAGTTTTTGTGGTGTTAGTTGTTTCATGTTATTGGCTTAGTCGGAAAGGTTTTACCTTTGAAACATGCATATGAGGAGAGATCTATGATTCTGATGTGTAAATATTCTTCACGATCTTCAGATTTCTCTAATGAAGTCGTTCATTGAAGAGCTTCCTGAATTTTCTTAATAATGTTTTGTCAAAGGTTCTTGGATGGCAAACTAGATGTGCAGCCCAGGGAACAAAGAGGTGCTTCTTCCTCTGGTGATGTTTCAGATACAAGGAGAAAAACACTTGGAGCTGCTAAAAGTGAAGAGAATAAGAAAGTTGAAGCAGTTATGGATGATTTGTCTAAAAATATTGACCAAGCTGTGCAATTATGCATACGGAGTGGGGAATTCCCGTCTAATATGCAGATACCAAAAGCTTCAGTGAAGAAGGTTTTCTGTGCTAGAAGAAAGAAACTAGCTGAAGGAACAGAACAAATCTTATACACCAGCAACATTGCTTTTCCAATAGCAGCTGCAATAAAACGCATCCAGACATCTGAGAAAGAGGGGATAAATAGTGCAGAAGGAAATAGATTATCACCTGAAACTATTTCTGAGATGTTGTTGAGTGCAATGCATAAGGTGGGGGAAACTCCTGATGTGTCTATCAAAGTCTGTAAGGGCCATATCAATTTCCTTTCATCTGCCAAAGATTCTTTTTCTGATAGAGATGTTGTACCTAATGGTAACATCTCGAGAGGAGCCAATTCTTTAGATGGAAGTGAAACCCTTCACGCTAAGAAGGATTCAGAAAACCATCAGGCAAGAAAGCGAAAGCTGGAGATACATTTGAAAAGGTCTAGTTTTGATCCTGAAGAACATGAGTTATACAAACGGTATCAGCTGAAAGTGCACAATGATAAGCCAGGGCACGTTGTAGAAAGTTCATACAGAAGGTTTTTGGTCGACTCTCCTTTAATAGATGTTCAACCTTCAGGTGATGAAAAGGTTCCGCCTTGTGGCTTCGGCTCTTTCCACCAACAATATAGAATTGATGGCCGCCTAATTGCCGTCGGGGTTGTAGACATTCTTCCTAAATGTTTGTCAAGTGTATACTTATTCTGGGATCCAGACTATGCATTCTTATCGCTCGGAAAATATTCTGCCATTCAAGAAATTAATTGGGTTATAGAGAACCAAGCTCGCTGCCCTTCTCTTCAGTATTACTATCTTGGTTATTATATACATTCCTGCAGCAAGATGAGATATAAAGCAGCCTATCGTCCATCTGAGCTTCTATGTCCTCTCCGTTTCCAGTAAGTTACAACCAAACTGAGTCGTATATTTTTTTACTCTATGCCTTAGTTTATCATTGATCTCCTCTCATATGAAGTTCTGGTACTTGTAAAAAGATATTTATGTCCTCTTCTTAGACATGTCATTGAAGTGAAGAGACTGGTAAATGTAAGTTTTTAACACTCGGAGTTGTGTTTCCAGGTGGGTTCCATTTGAAGTAGCAAGGCCGATGCTTGATAAAAAGCCATATGTCATATTGTCCGATATTGCTATTTCACATAATCAATGTTCTTTACTAGCTGGTGCTTCTGAAACTCTCGTGGAACCAGCAGCAAGTGAACATGAAGACATGGAACAAGGGGAGACGAATGATAACTTTATGGGCTGCAGTGATGAGGATGAAGATGAGGATGAGGATGATGATGATGATGATGATGATGA
>Ga0041059_1001688_pt1 | contig 17252 bp, 14 predicted proteins | sample AraColnosormetaG_FD_56232 | JGI IMG/M metagenome (GOLD analysis project Ga0041059, IMG submission 56232) | Arabidopsis roots microbial communities from North Carolina, USA - Col MF nosort | ecosystem: Host-associated > Plants > Roots > Unclassified | place: USA: North Carolina | collected...
AAAAAAAAAAAAAAATCCATATAGAAAAGGCAAAGATTATAGACAAAAAGCTTACAATTAATTTTAATAACTATTTTTATCAATGTTTAATTATTTTTATGCAAATGTTTTTGCAATATCTAATATGAAAAAGTAAAAAGTAAGATATATATATTGAATGGAATACAAGTACCCTAACACTAGATCTCACCAAAAAAACACTAACACTACATATCCATACTATACTTAAAAATACCTAAAACACACAGAGTTATGTCTTTAATAGTTTTTGGAAAAAAACTGACCTTAATTATGGAGAGTTCGAAATCGTTGTGCTTGGTAAGTAAACCAGGAGTAACTTCATGACTGACTAGTATTATTCCGGATCCGACCGGACATAAGGGATTATAACACCCATGTCCTCCTGACTGAATCCAACCATATAACATTTTGAGTATAAATCATTGATTTGTCAATCATGTATAATTCATATATATGGTATTAAAATATTAAAACGAGATCCAGCATGCTTACATTAGTATATATGAACAGCCGTGAGTTGAAGTCGTGATATAATTGTGGGTGTACCTAAAATAGATAGAAAATATAGTTCATATACATTACTAATAGAAAAAGGATACACCTTAGTACATAAACGGATCTAAATAAATTTACTTACGGTCCAACCAACTTGGACGAATTCATTTCCAATTTGAAAATGCATCCGACCAGCACTGAATTCCATAGGTCCAACTGGAGGATTGAATGAATTAATGTTCATAGCCACTCCATTATATCTCCTTGGTTTTCCTTTCGTAGTACGCACCACAGCAAACTGAATACAATGGTACATAAACTAACATTGCTATATGGATATATTGTAATGTGCTCAGAAATTAGAATCAATTTCTTATAAATTAGTATAAGTAATTAGAGCTAATAGAAACCATTATATTTGATATATTCAAATATAATTATATTAGATAATAGATAATATTAAATGATGAATTACAATATACAATTACATATGTTTTCTAATATTTCATCCACCATAAATATATTTACAATGCACAAAATTGTAATTAAAACATTCCCGTGTTTCAAATAAAGATATATATTATTTACTTGTTTAAAGCTCTAATCTATTTAAATATATTTTTATTCATCTCATCAAAGAGAGGATTGTAATTTTTTTTTTAATTAAGAATTATGTGCAAACATATTCATCAATACTCTATAGTTTCAAACCATTCTATCAATCTCATTATTGCGACGTTCGATTATATACTATATGTTTGAAATTTTTTACTCGAAAAATAAATGCTATAAGAAAGCACTTACATGATGACCTCCATTAGAAGACGTAGGTTTATAGGTTTTACTCCACGAACTTTGGGGATTAGAATTATCACCATCAAAAGATTTCATTTTCAAAAGAGCTTCTTTGCTGACTAAAAGTATAGGAACTGTACCAATAGGACGACCTACGCCATTCTTCCAAAAGTGACCAAATGTTTTGTTAATATGTGTCTGTTTTTTAATTTTTGATCCTTCGGGGTATGACATCAAACGCATCTGCACATCAGAATCATATATAAATTAGTCAAACAAAAATAATATTTTTATAAACTTAATTTTCTCAAAGTAACTTATTGAAATATTACTCTCATTCTAATCAAAATACGTACCATTTAGGATTTTAATTACTTATAATTTATATTAAGAATAATAAGAAAAATTTGTCATTATATGTGTATCTACTATCCACTTTTGTTAAAATTAAGGTAGTTACATTATTAGAGTGAAATTTACCAAATGTCAATATATATGAATAATTGTAATAAAGAATAATGGCAATGATCTGATATATTATCATATTAAAAATTACGAGAAAGCTTGATTTCTTTATGTATGTTATTTTGTTATATAGAGTTCTAACTTATCATATGATACAAAACATATTTTAGTCACTATATTGCCAATTTCTTAATTACTTTCCCTTTATTTGTTTTTACATAGAGTTTAAATACTCTAAATAAGAAAATTCATATTATTACTGCAATATACCTTATGGTGAAATGTGTGGTTCTTCATCAATGAGTGGTCAAGTCCTGGTTGTTTGTAGAAATCCACACACCCATATCGTTCACCATTAGTACACTGTGGATTCATAAATAAGAAAATATATTATATGTTTTCATAATAAATACTAAGTGTTTCACGCATGATTTCATAACTAAAATCGTGTTTATACTATACACATCCAAGGATACTTTAGGATCATATACTTACGATAAAGATTCTAATGTTATACATATTTAAACACATTCAATTATTCTATAATATGGTAAGAGGATAAACCTTTATGATTTTAACCGTATGTTTGTTGATAAGCTCAAGTTTTTGCTCTATTTCAAGATCTTCATTGCTTTTTAATGCCTTTGCTGCTTCTACAACGCCATGACAATGACTCATCAAAAGGCTACAACATAGAATATAGCAGAACAAAATCATGCACATCACTGGAAGTGAATATCCCAATTTCATTTTCATCAACCTACAAAATAGAGAAATGAAATCATTAGTTATTTTTTTTTTAATCAATCATTAGTTTTTGTTATATGAATACAATTATTATTGAGATATAGTAGTTGAAGAATTTTTTTAAGAAATCATTTGGGATAATCACCTTCTCCCTACATATATAATATGTCTCAATGATTCATTAGAGTAGAGTATACACATATATATAGTTGTACACCCAGCTAGGGGTTAAGCAAATAATAAATTATAGATAGTAATTATGTTTCCTTAAATCCCTTCAAACCTGAATACTTTAGTAGAATAGTAAATATTTCTTTGAACCATATACAAGTCAAACAAAACAAATTCATAAAACAAGTAATTTCCATCAATACATTTAAGAGATTTAATGTTCTCTTTGACACTAACAAGTGAAGGATGACATAATTATTTGTGGCCTATACACAATTCAAACATAATTTCTTCTTAATTTAAGTAATTTCCATTGATATATTTATGAAATTTATTCACATCTTTGAAACTAACTTTTTTACACGAGCTTGACATATTATTTGTACATTTAGAAAAAAAAGAAATCTAAAAATGATAATATTACTTAAGTATTTGTAATAAAAAATATATGTGTAAATTGAAGATACTAAAAATTTCTCTTGCATTTATAATCCTATTGTATAAAATATATTTATCAATATATTAAAACAAAAAAAGTTTTATAATAAAATGATGCGACATTATTAATGTTTGTATAAACTAATTGTGTGATTATTCATAATGAAAAATGAAATAGAATAAAAAGAAATAATAATAATAATAATAATCATTATATGAGAGCTTTAGACACTCAAAATTTTGTAGTGATATAATAAAATAAAAAAAAAGGAAAACTAATATTTGTGTCAATTATTTTAACTATAGAAATTAAATTAGAAACTTAGATTGACAGTTACTATTTTTATCAGGTAAAACTGTGACTTTCCGTAAAAACGAAACAAACACTGAAAATGTTAACCTTTTTATTTCTTACATTCATGGTCCGTTGAGGGAGTAGTGGAAAGTTTTGTCGATGTTGAGGTGATAAGTAATTTCATATCAATACATATAGTGTATTGGTTATGTGGTTAAATCGTATTTTTGGTTAGAGATATTTGTTTGTTCATAATTACATGTCTATGCATATCCCTATTATCATGATACTTTTATGTCATACTCTAGCAAACCAAGTTCTCTTAGTGAATCATGTTCTTTTGGCGAACAAAGTCTTTCTAGCGAATCCAGTTCCTAAAAGATGTTCGATTTTTGTGTGCAACGATAATAAAGGTTATGAAGTCCATTATAAGTGATTTTTATTTTTATTTTATTTTATAACATCTAAATCGACATGATAATCAGAAAGTGTCTTGGTGCATTAGTAAAGTGCTTCTTAGCAAATCTCTCAAATTTAATCAGAATATTCCATCTTTTGGATGTAGATTGTAATCGTACCAAAGATCAGGGCCGGCCCTGAGATTAGAAGGGCTAGAGCAAAATCCAAAATGAGGGCCAAAAATTTTCATTACCATACTAAACAAAAAGTACAAAACCAATGATAAACCGTAAATGAAACACAAGTTTTTCTAAAAACTGAAACTACACTTGCTACTCATCATCATCTCGGATTTCGAAAATAGATCTTCTTGCAGTTTTTGCCGCAAAGTCGTTCATCAAACTTATATAGTCGAGCTCTCCAACTAAATCTCTTTCAATTGACAATATCGCCAAGGCATTCAATCTCTCTTCTGACATTGTTGATCGTGAGTATGACTTTATCAACTTTAGCTTGGAAAAACTTCTTTCGGCTGAGGCGACTGAAACTGGAACTGTTAGCATCACTCTAAACGCAATCCATGTATTTGGATAACAACCTTCAAACTTTTTCAAAAAGTTTAACACTTCAATAGCTTTCGTGATCTCGGTCGGTAAAAGTTCTTTTAAAACTTTCAGCTCTAAGAATAAATGATTCCCATCAACGTCTGAACTATCTCCATGTTTAAGAGAAGTTTCAAGGTTTATACATGCTGCCTTTAAGCCATCATCACTTGCAGATTTGAGCTTCCTTAGATCAAACAAAAATCTAAAAATTCTTCCATACTCTTCAAATTGCTCAAACCTCACCTGCAGATACTATAGCTTGATCTAGGATTCTAAGGAAAAAAATCGACTTTAAAATTCTCTTCCTCGCTAAGCAATTCAGTTTCAACATCATTCTCCATCTCTTCATCAAAATGCCTTTTCCTTTTAATGATGCGCTTTCTTTTCACAGGAAATTTTGGTTCGATATCCATAGATTCAGCAATTAATGTAGCTTCTGCTTTAGCTTCTTGAAAACCAGTTTCTCTGTAATTTTGTAGATAAGAGACTAACCCTTTCAGTTGAACAAGAGCAAGTTCAATATCAATATTCTCTGACTGTAGCGCCTTACTTACTGTGTTCATGGTAAAAAGAAGATTGTACCAAATAACCATACCAAACAAGAACTCAAATCCACCAATTCTGTGTGTCTCACTTGTAGCAAGGCAGTCTGCATCGCTGCGAGCTTTCGGGTCATCACAATTTTCAGCCAAGTAGTCCAATGCATCTCTTATTTTTAGGCCTGAAATCGAATGGCCCGAACACTTTCAACGCGACTTTCCCAACGAGTCTCAGATAATGGCTTTAGTGTGAGACCTCCAACCATCTCTTTAAAAAGTTTCCACCTTGTTGTAGATGATGAAAACAAGCAGTAAATCCGCTGAATGATTCCAAAGAATTCAATCGCTTTTTTAGATGACTTGGCAAGTTAAGACTATGGCAACCACACGGCGTATAAAACGCTCTTGAATTGATATCAAGCAACTTTTTTTGTACTCCTTTGTGTTTCCCTTTCATATTGCATCCATTATCATAGCCTTGCCCTCTCACATCATTAATATTCAAATTGAGAGCAACCAAAGTATCACAAAGTAGCTCAAAGAGTCCTTCCCCGGATTTATCTGAAACTTCAACAAACGTTAGAAAAAATTCTGAAACTTGTGTCGAAGCCATGGAGACATCCACACATCTGATAATGAGACTCATCTGTTCTTTATGACTCTTATCCGGAGTGCAGTCGAGAATAACAGAAAAGTATTTCGCCTCTTGAATTTTCTTAATAATCATAAGTTGGACCTGAGATCCTAACATAACAATCAACTCATTTTGGATTTTATGGCTTAGCCAATAATAGTGAGTTTCACCTTCTTTAACTCGTCTGATATGCTCTCGTATGACTGGATCAAAGTCGCCGAACGATTCAATAAAACTCGAAAGTTACCATTGTTTTTCTGACCAATCTTCTCATTTTCTCCACGGAAAGCCAAATTCTGTTTTGCAAGGTTTTTTACCAATGAAAATATTCTCAACAGAACTTCTCTCCAATGGTTTTTCTCTATGTTAATGTCTTTTTGAAGACACTTATCAATGGTCAGATGCTTTCGTAGTCTCAACTCTAGTTCCATCCACTTACTCATGCAAACAATATGACGATGACTAGTCTCATGTTGGCTAAGTCTTATCCTGATATTCCTCCAATCATTAAACCCGGTGCTTGACAACTGCATCGCGTCTTGGTCTCGACCAAATAACTTGCAGCAAAAGCAATAAACCTTATCCGATACTTTTGAGTATAATAACCAATTTCTGTCTTGCTTATCTCCATTTTTCATCTCTCTTTTGTAATACCTGTGAGAAAAATGTCTTCTAATACCAGCAGTTTTCGGGAAAGCATACTTCTCATGTACCCTTTTCATAGGACCTTTTTCGACTAGAAAATCTCTTAATTCCCTATCAATATTTTTCCAGTTTGCTGGATCCGTAATTTCCAAAAGCTCATCTTTTTCTCCACTGTAAACACATTCTGGTATGGTATTCATATTCACATCAGTATCTTCACAAATTTCTTCTGCTTTGTCATTCTCAACACTCGTAGGATTCTCATTTGGTTTGAGAGGTGTTGATCTTTTCACATACCTCAACATAGAATCAGCCAAAGACTTCGTCATTTTGTCTCTTCTTTTCTTCTCTCTCTTGCTTTTTGGGCTCCGGATTTACAATTTGATTTTCGAATTGGAACCCCTGAAATTTTTAATCCGAAACAATCAGATAAATATAGGAAGAACTATTTTTCTGTCAAATTCTACTGTAACTTTAACATAAACTCAAATTCTACAAGTAACAGATATTTTTTAAAAAGAATCAGATATACTTGTCATGGTGATGTCGCCGTGTCGTTGGAGTCTTGAAGATTAGAAAGCGATGATGAAAGGGTTTGTGTTGTGTAATGGAGCAGAGAAAGATGAAGCCTCGTGGAGTTGGATTTATTAGGGAAAAAAATTACTTTGGGCTTTATGTTTTTTTTTTATGAAACTCAAAGTATAAAATGGGCCACTTAATTTTTGTTTTTTTGAATTATACATATGAAATTTTTTGTTTCAAAAATGGCCCACAGCAAATGTTTTATTTTGCTGTGCTCAGGGCCAGCCCAAAGATACCGGAACCCTAGAGAGTATATCCACTACCAAATTTTCAGAAAGATCTACTATGTTTCTCTTCTTCATCATACTAAAAATAGACAGTTTGATGATAACTTGCTTCCAAAAAAACTAGGGTTACAAGGGATAGAAGCGATGTTATGCGACCTACGAATTTAATTATTCACATTGATTTCTAATTTAATTATTATGTGTACTTGTTAATTCCGTGGTTATCTCTAACCCGAGATAAACCTAATGAAAAAAATATGAATTACATTGCAGGTTCAAAAGAATTGTTTATTTTCTAAATATTAAATTTTCAAGTCAAAAACTACAATAATAATGACATTTAAATAATTAATTTATTGTTTCTATTAAAATGTGTTAACTCATGTTTCTCCAAAATTTTAACAACTAAAAAGAATCGATAAACTAATAAAATATTATGGTTCCTTAGTGTTTTTGCTTTAGCAGGTTATATTTATTGATTTATAGAACTCATAACCTTAGTGTTATATGACATAATTAAAGAGAAAATAGTAGATGACTTTCTTTGAAAATCAAATATCATGACTTGGATAGATAATAAATAATTTAATATGACGATCATAGATTACTAGATGTTCTAGCTACTTCCCTTTTGCCTCACTCCAAGAAATACAAACCTTGTTAGATATGAACCAAAGTTGGAACATAATTGACGACAAGTGAGCATCTAGACACTGAATCATGATGATCCACTTGTATACATTTATCCTCTCCCACAACGTGCAAGAAAACATTGGAGATCCAATAGTTACCATCACGATACACCAAAACTTTGTTCTTCTGGTCGACCAAGAAATTCATCCAACTATCCAAGCAAATACGCTCGTAGAGATTTGCTAATTCAACTGATAGGAACTTGCTCCATGACGCAGCTCCCGTACTCTCAATCGTAGTTGCAATCCATACATCTATATGGAGTTCCTGAATGATAGCAACACATATTTTTGGATCTTCTCTAGTAACTGCTAAAGCAAAAACAGGATCAGAGAGATGATCACCCGGAAGAGACACCCTTACAAATCTCTCCGTTGAAAAATCAAAACCAAGTAAAAAACTACTACTGGTCAAGTCTTTATTAGTAGAAGCAAGCCAGTAAGTGTTTCCATTCACAGACATGCCACGGTCCATACACCTTGGTATGAACCAGTCTGTAATCTTACCAACAACTCTCCACGAATTAGAGTTAAAGTCATAGATTTCGTAGTTCATAAATTCTGGCCTATCAGGATAAAATTGATCCATCCTCATGATTTTGTACTTGTTGCATGATGATTTACCGAGAGCAAATATATCGAATTTCTTGTAGAAATTTCTTGGTTGGATCCACTTAGTATCACGAGAACAGGGATTCGAAACAACGAGTCTATTGTCTACGGTGGTGCATAGCAAGAAGCCGTCGCAATGAAAGACGTTGCATATATCAACTTCTTCTAAAAAATTTGAAAGAGGATCTTTCAGGCGAAGTTGACTTATTATGTTTACCTTGTTGTTGTGAATTGTATGAAGATCGACGCTCACGAGATAAACCCTAAAGGTCATCAACATGATAAGCAGAGAGTGCCTTGGTGCATTAGTAAAGTGCTGCTCAGCAAATCTCTTATCTTCGATCAGAACGTTCCATCTTTTGGATGTAGATTGTAATCGGACCAAAGTTACGGTCGGAACCCTCGCGAGTATCTCCATTACCAAATCCTCGGGAAGATCTACTATGTTTCTCTTCGTCATAAGCTTTAAAGACAGACTAGGTTTTTATGATACCTTGAATCCAAAGAAACTAGAGTTCGGAGATGAAAGTTATGACTTATGAGATCTACAAATATATATATTTGTGAGTAAGTTACAACTGTCGGTCAAAATTACAATTTCTTTGTTTTGTTGTTAACATATATACTAAAGGTATGTTATTGGTTTATGATTTAAATAGAGTTTTAGTGACTTAAAATGTTATGTAGAATATGTTGTTATTCAATAAGATTTTTTGAAAAATTTGTTAAAGTTTTGTATTATTAGTTTAAGATTTGTGAAAAGTAATCTAAAATCTTCACAAATCTGGAGTTAATGGATTAATACTTTCATAAAGTCATTAATTTTTTTTGTTTTATTCAATTAAAACAAAAGAATCTACTATTGTAGATGAATTAAATTGTTTTGTAATTGGTTTATGACTTTCTACCATTTGTTTCACAAAATAAAGTCATGAAAATATCATTAAAATATAGAGATTGTTTGGAAACTTTATAAGATTGTAAAAAACCAATGTTCAAAAAATTGTTAGGCGTTCGATAGGGGCCTAACGCCTAGATCAATTAATCGGGGGCTAGGCAAAGCCTAGGCGTTAGCACATCATTTTACAAATTTATTAAACATTTTCATAATTTTATAACAAAACATTGGTTAAAATATATGAAATGTTGAAAATATTACCTATTTGAATTTATAATATATGTATATTCACACAAAATTTCTATGAAAACTAAATTAACTTATTCTGAAAATTTGAGAATAATTAATTGCTAACTTACAAGTTTAGTAATCAAGTACTTTTACTTTATTTTTCACTTATTCAAAACGATCATATTTACATATACTAAACTGGCCGATTTGACCGGTTAATACTGATTTTGAACGCTTAAACCGAAAACCCTATTTGATTCACCGATTTCACTAAAATCGGGCCGCCTAGGCCGATTTTTTGAACCTTGTGAAAAACTAATCAATAATATTATTGAAAACTCTCTACAAATAGTTTATAGTTTAGAATCTTTCATTTATTTACTTTATATGATATTATTAAAGTCTTCAAAATTTCTTTTTAGTTAGGAACCAATAACACCTCCTAGTTATTTCTTCCTTTTTAAGATTCAAACACTTTTTGCATGTATTATGTGTTTTGAGATACAGTAAAACCTCTATAAATTAATAAAGATGGAAGTATGATATTTTATTAATTATAGTGATTAATAATTTATCTATAATTAATATATTAATTTAAATTTAAATTATTAATTTATAGAGATATTTGTTTTAATTTTTCAAATTTTAGAAACTATGAGATGTTATAAATTTTATAGTAATATAATTGAAAATTTAATATTTAAAAAGCTCATTTGACAATAAATCACAAAAACTATAATTGAAAATGATGCATACTAAGAAATTAGAAACTTACAAAACATTATGGCTAATTTTTTTACAAAGTTATAAACGATTCTATAATTTGACAATTGAAAACCCCAACATAATTCAATCAGACTTAGAGACAAAACAATTGTTTGATAGAATAAAAGTTAGAGACAAACTCTAACAAGATTCAATACTTAAAAGACATTAAAACCATATTTTTATATAAAGCTTTCCAAAAGATTATTATATTATTATTTTATCGAAGTTTGTTAATTTTTACATCGGCCCAACTCGGAATTTATAGAGGTTTTACTGAACTTTTGTTACAAACAATAGATTACAACATGTAGGAAGACTACTAGACTGATAGAAACCAAAAAGAGTCATCGCCTAAAATGGATATTGACGACAGAAGGTGGCATGAAAAGTGTTTGTTGAATAGAGATGGCAAGTGGTAAATGAGGATGGAACAAGAATGAACATATCTTCTTGCTTCGACCATCTGCAGTTCCACACTCTGGTCCTGTTCACCATTAGACAATCCTAACGTTAAATCATGTTCCGTGCGGTTTGGGTTTTCGTCATCTTAATATCTAAACAACTAAAACAACCAACCTGGTTTTATCTTGAATTTCAGGGTTTGCGGTTGCCTTCGAGATATGAACTTGATTGGGTTGTCTGAGGATTGCCTATGCCTATCTGCTGCGGATATTAACTGTAACCATATCCGAAATTAACTTAACTCAATCCTGAAGTTGAAGAGAATAAGGGTTTATAGAATGGTTACCTTTTCATCGAACCGGAAGAGAGACTGGTCGAAATATGGGGAGGGACTTTGTGACTGACAACTGAAAGGCAAAGAGAGTAACATCTTCTTCACAAACTGTATAGAAAAATTGATTAGATTCAACTCTCTCATAAAAACCAACATATCGAAATACAGAGATGTACTTACCTGAGAAAAACTGTTTGATTTGTTCTTCGTGTATTTTAGTTGTTCAAGGGCATAGACGTTGTTAGAATGCGATGTTACAAAGTTCATGAACGGTGTACTACTTGATACTGTAAAGTGATCACTGAACTGCTCAAATAATTGGTAAAGATCTTCTGCTGAGTTCTGCATATAGTAATGTACTAAGTCAAGTTATAAGTAGATGCAAATTCCACAAAATAACTGGCCAAAATGACATCCATTTTACCTGATAGAATGCTACAATGTCAGTAGTCTCCATATTATACACCGCGAAGAAAGCTGGATGATGATCAGCACTTCTTGTTACCTGAGTAACCCATCAACAATCATAAGTCTAATCAATCAAATTGTAATTTCTGAAAATGACAGTATCAGTTCAATGTAACCATGAATTTGTATTATAGAGAGCTTACCCCACCGTCTACACTTCCAAATTTGATTAGCAGGTGTTGTCGATCCAAAAACTGAACCTGGACATCAAGAATACACAAAAGATTAGTTTTTTTCACCATCAAATCCAAACACTTGACACAGATTCCAAAAGCAGAAACACATAATTGATTACCTTCCATATAATCAAGTCGACATAATCCTGGAAATGGAAATAAAACTTCTTCTTAAGACTTTGAACTCTCTGTCAAATCAAATAGTGCCTTTCGATTAGTTCGTATCCAAGATGTAGTGTTTCAATACGACACACATTGCAAACTACAACGAAAGGTCGAAAATGCAAAGAGCATGTATATGATAAGCTGCATCAACTAAGAAGTCACTGTCAACTGCATCAATCCTAAACCTTAAACTTCTGTTATCCTACTCAACATCTAACAGAGGAAGCCAAGCAGTACACAAACATAACCCATTTAATGTACAAGATTGTGAAACTCAGAGCAATTTCATAAAGTGATAAGAGAAGTTGAAGAACAACGAACCATTACGTTATCTGATTCTTCATTCCAAATCTCCCTGAAGATAAAAGAAAGTAACCGTTGCTTAACACCACTAAGAAACGAATTCGAACCACTTGGCTGACTTAGACTATGACGCAACCCATTCTCTCCAGTATCATCTTCCTTACTCCCAGATAAACTCTGCTGTTTACTCTTATCTTGACTCATCATTGCCTAACAATCAAAAACCTCACAAAGCTCAAAACTTTATCTACTCCAGAGAAAGATACTGTAAAAACTTTGCTTACCTGAGAGCTAGAATTGAGGAAAAGCTCATCATCTTCACGACAAAAGTAACCAATAGCACGAGCATCAACAAGATGACCAGAATCTCTAATCTGAAGAAGATGAATCCTCTGATAACGCAACGACAAAATCGCTAAAAGATCATCATAAAGAAACACACCCATATTATGAGCCAGATTAACGAAATCATGAAGAAAAACCCTCTCATCAAGAACAACACCATCATCTAATCGAAGAAGTACGAAAGTAATCTTATCAATGGAAGGAACACCAGGAACAGCGTCATTAGAAGGAGATGATGAATCATGGATCTGAGCTGTTGAAGTAGCGAAAAGACCGAAACGACGAGTTTGGTGATAGAGGAAGAAGTCTTTGCAGATGAGTTCGTTAGAAGAAGCGAGATTGACTGAGTAGAGTTGAGTGAAAAAGCTGTCGAATTTCGAAGCACGGCGAGGTAGAGGAGGTAGGGTGGTTGTGGAATCATCGGTTGTGGAGTAAGTGAGCCAAGAAGGACGATAGACTATGAGTTCTTGATGGTTACGGCTGAAACTAATGAGGAAGAGTCCGTCTTCTGTGAATTTGCGGAAACAGTGATCGGGAGATTCGACATCGTAGAGTGTGTAGCTTGGGACTAGGTTTTCGTAGAAGTGTCTTGCACGATTTACCTATCATTGAAGGTAAAGAGATAAGCAAAAGAGAGATTGAGATTGAGAGATTGAGACAGAGAGAGAGATTTGGGGACTGACGGAAGCGCCGGGAGGAGGAGTTCGAATCTGACGTTCGAAGACCCGAGCGGTGACGTTACCGCTTGTGAACATTTGTTGGCCCAGAAGGGCACGAATAAAGGAAGGTTTTTGGTCTGGTTTTAGTGGTGAAAATGGAGGAGACGATGTGAGTGAGAGAGAGAGAGAGAGAGATACTGTGGCTTTGTTTTGGTTCTGTTGATTTTTCTCTTTTGGGAGGTTGGTTTCTCTCAATCTGTTAATGGGCCTGATATTGGTGTTTGAAAATGGCCCAATAGTTGCAAAATTGGGTCATTGGCACTTATCGGTACTACTTCCTCTTTGTACAATTTCTCTTGTTGTATTGCTTTGCTTAGTCGGAGCTTAAGTATGGACATTCACATTTTGGATCGGATTTTGGATCGGATTCGGTTCGGATTTTCGGATTCAGATGGGAAAGTTTATTATCCGGTCGGGTTTTATGACTATTCGGTTTGGTTTCGGTTCGGATAGTGTCGGATTCGGATCGGTTTTTGAGAAAAAAAAATATATATTGTTCCGTTTTAATAAAATTGGTTTAATTTTGCAAAAAAAATTGTATAATTGTAACAAATATAACTTAAAAATTCGGACGTATAAACCTGTAACTAATATTTTTGTTATTTAGAAATTTTTGGGTATAAACCTGTAACTAATATTTTTAGATAGATATAATTTTATTTCGGATTAGCGGATATTTATTCGGTTTTTGATTCGGAATCGGATTCGGCTGAAGTAATTTGGGTAGGTGAATTCATTATCCGTTCGGATTTTGTGACTGTTCAGTTCGGTTTCGGAACTTTTTTCGGATCGGTTCCTATCTACCTACCATTTTTTACTTCCCATTTTGTTGATCGGTAACAACAAGAACTGCAGTGGCAATACACTTGTTGGAACGAATCATACAATCAATACACTTGTTGGTAAAGCCTTATGCATCTCAAAGCCAGCTTCTTTGCTAGTGAGGGCCTTACTTAGGGAACTTGAAAGAGGATTGAGTTTGAAGTTGAAGCTCAAACAATTTAAATCATATAAAGATGGACGTTACTGTATCGTGAAGTCACAAAGAACACTGAACAGAATCTAGAATCCGACTGTACATATTTCAAAGCTGTGACTAAAGCAATACATAAGCCAAATTATAACTTAAGAATGCTTCACATTACAATCAACATATTTTTTGCCTATTGGAATGCACAAGGGAATGTAAAGAATCGACTCTGTTTATCCGATTTTCTGTCTGCACAATCACGAACGTGTACACTCGATACCCCGACATATAGCCAACCAAATACCAAACAGTGTCAAGCAAATAGCTGCATCAATAGCAAGAACAATCTGAACTAACCGCCGCCATTTCCATTCAAAGCTTTGAGTAACAGAACGTCCACTACTCGACACACACTCCTTCTCCAACGACGTTCCAGCTCCCGCTGAATCATCGGTTATGTTCCCTCTATCATTAGACTTCCTGTGTTCCTCAAGCTCAATCACATGATCTTTCCCTTTCTTCTTCTCTTGCTTACTTAACCTCCCCAACAACGGAGCTTTAGTAGAATTCGAACCTTCGCTTTGTTCACCAAGATTACTACTCTTCAATTCATTGTTACTACTACTCTCAGCAACACGTTCAAGAGAAGCTATAAGTCTAGTAACAACAGGAACAAGCTGATCTTCAACATTAATAGAACCAATCATAGCAGTAAAACTTCCTCTAGAATTCTCCCTAGCAGCTTTCTTAAATTCATCTCTCAAATGTTCAAGAAACTTAAGAACACTAGATCTCTTCAAAACCTCATCAACAATGGCGAAATAAACAAACCCATCTCCAATTAAAAACCCAAATCTTCTTTTACCAATAGTTTCAAAGTACCAAGTATGAAAAGGAGGAGACTTTTCTAAACACAGAGCAGCAAGACTCTCGTTGGTTTGGTCTCCACCGTTGTAAGAGTAAAGAATCTGATTGTCTCTTGAGACACAACAGTAATGAACTGTGTTCTTGATTAAACCCATCTTTTTTTTTGTTTTTTTAAGAAATCAAATTGAGACAGAAGAGGAAAGAAGAGAAGTCTGTGATTAGAGCAAAGAAGAAGAGAGAAATTGAGATGATGGAGTCAGAGAGAAAGTCAAAGAGAAGAAGAAAGTACCAACAAAATCCTTCGGCGATGTCTTCAAAATCGAGGATGAATTCTCTCATTCCTCTTCTTCTTCTCTCTAGGGTTCTTGGGTCATGTGTGAGCTTTTTGTTTGAGATGTTTATCTTTGTGATGAAAAAGTCAGAACTCGACGACCAAACTAGAGGACGTGGTCCACAACACTAAAAAAAATGTATTATTATTTTCTATATGTATGTAACAAATCGCAAATAAATTAGGGGAAATTGATAAAACTAGCATGATTTTTTTTGGTTAAAAGTATAAAATTAGCATGATTTCAAGTTAAAATTGGTAATGAATCAAATATTCATAAACATTTAGTAGAGATTTATACGCTCAAAATTAAGTAATTAAAGATTATAATACTATAATTAATTTAATGATAAAGACCGTAAAGACAATGACAAATTCTTGGCGAACTAAACAGAAATAGCGACGGACAACAAAAAAGATAACATTTTTGGACAAGATCTTATTCGATTAATAATAATTTAGGGGTTAACACACATGAGTAAGATCTCTTTCGCATTCGCTTGACGATTTTGATTGCGAGAGATGAAATTGAAAGAAGAAGAAATAAAAGTAGATGATAGAGATAAGATATCGTATAAAATCCCTTGAAGTTCTTTGACTTGAAGCTTCTGGTTAATTACTTTGACAAAGATTAGATAGTGAGAAGCGAAAGAGATGAACTTGATGTCCAATGCGATTGCAACTCCAACGGACAATTAAACTATTCATTTCTGCTAAATCGAGTTATTCAAGCTTAAAAGCGTTATTATAGTTAAGTATGCATAGATCATTTTTGTAATTCAATTTGGTTTTGTAGACTCTCTGTCTTCAAGAGGTGTAGTAGACGGTATAGTTCAGATGAGTATAAGAAACTGATTAGGTGATGCTAGCAGGAACTGATGTGGTTGCCGAAGTCCGGCCTGGAAAATTTTGAAGTCCTAAAGTTTTATTGTTGGTTCTTGCAGATAATTCACTTTCTTGGATCCTTTACTAAATTTACATTTAAAACTCAAGTATTTGGCCAGTTATCGGTATTACAAATCAATTTCCCAAAATTGCTTTCGATATTTCTCATAAAAATGAGCTTTTTTAAAAAAATGATGGACTCTTAAGCCATGCATATTTTTAAAAAATGATGGACTCTTAAGCCATGCATATTTTTTTCCATCCCGCTTGGGAGTTGGATCGGACATGAACTACCGAGATCATACATTTTGATGCTTAAGCCAAGACATCTTCCATTAACATTTACTCATTTAGGCTAAATTTTATATTTCTATTAAATAGATTTTAACTTACGGTATATTGCAAGACAATTAATTTAATATAGTTAGTATATATAAAAGTTTGCAAATTGTATCTATCAATAAAATATTTATATTTTATAGCTTACAACTGTTATAAAATAACGGTATACCACGAGTCCACGAAACAATTGTTAATCTACTGAAAATTTAACCTGTTTTAAAGCGGCATGTTAATAAAATTTTATAAATATATTGATTCAAACCTGTCCGCCACATAATCTCGTTCTGAAATATAACATGTCTAATAATTTTTTTAACTCGTCCCATGATTTGTATTCTAAAAATAGTGATTTTTAAAATTAAATAATCATTTATTATAGATAAAAATTTAAATTGTATCATTGAGACATTTATATTTTATGGTTTACAATTGTTATTAAGTAACATTATACCACAAAACTCTTTTTTTGGTTTTGTACAAGTTTTTCTAAATCAGACTGATTTGATATGTCTAATATTCGTGGTGTTAAAAATAATAAATTAAGGATTTAACCCGTATTAAAACAGCAAATTAATAATAAATTTTCTTTTTTTATTAATGGTGATTCAAAAACCCGTTCCACCAAACTAGTCCCACCAAAAAACCTATATATATATATATATATATATATATATATATATATATAT
>Ga0041059_1001689_pt1 | contig 17250 bp, 6 predicted proteins | sample AraColnosormetaG_FD_56232 | JGI IMG/M metagenome (GOLD analysis project Ga0041059, IMG submission 56232) | Arabidopsis roots microbial communities from North Carolina, USA - Col MF nosort | ecosystem: Host-associated > Plants > Roots > Unclassified | place: USA: North Carolina | collected 2013-09-02
AATATAGAATTCCCAACGGTAATAATACAACGTAAACTCCGTGTAGGTCCAAACTTTAAAAAAAAAAAAAAACTGCTTCCGAATCAAGCTTTGCTTCGGATTCCGAACCTAAAATAAACACATGACCGTTACACCGATCCTAATTTAAATACAACATCATCACTCTCCTCTCTCTCCCAAAAATCTCGCAAACTCTAATCTCTCTCTTTCTTCTTCAATGGCGACGAAACTCATACTCAAGAAAACGACAAAATCCATCAGCCGTCACCAACGTAACTACCTCCGCCGTCACCGGAAATCTCAGATCGGATGCTCACCGTCTCCGGCCACAACCACCGTAATCGCCACCATCAACAAATCGATCTACAGATGTCATCGAACTTTTCTCTGTTTGTTTTCTCGTCACGCAACAAAAGGATTCAAAATCCTCAAACCTCGCGAAGATTTTCAGAATTCTCCGTATTCATTGTTTCACGAAAGATCTGGTAAATCATTCGACGAGACGAAGAAGACGATCGTGTTAGATCTAGACGAAACTCTTGTTCATTCATCAATGGAGAAACCAGAAGTACCGTATGATTTCGTCGTGAATCCCAAAATCGACGGTCAGATCTTAACGTTTTTCGTGATCAAACGGCCAGGAGTCGACGAGTTTTTGAAGAAGATCGGAGAAAAGTACCAGATCGTTGTTTTCACGGCGGGATTGAGAGAGTACGCGTCGTTAGTGCTCGATAAATTGGATCCAGAGCGGCGCGTGATATCGCGTAGCTTTTACAGAGACGCGTGTAGCGAAATTGATGGGAGGTTAGTGAAGGATTTAGGGTTTGTGATGAGAGATTTGAGGCGCGTGGTGATTGTTGATGATAATCCGAACTCGTACGCGCTTCAACCGGAGAATGCGTTTCCGATTAAACCGTTTTCTGATGATTTGGAAGATGTTGAGTTGAAGAAACTTGGTGAGTTTTTGTATGGTGATTGTGTCAAGTTTGAAGATATGAGAGTTGCTTTGAAGGAGTTTGTTGGAAGAGATGAATGATTTTTGGTTAATTTCGGTTTAGTTGATTTTACTTGTATTAAGAGGATTTGATTAAGTAGACAATGATGAACAATAGCTTTGTTTGTTCGATCTGTCTTTGTGTAAAACATCCTCGTGATAAGCAATTTGTTAATTTGTTTGATTAGTGTTTTTCTTTGTGATTGAATCAATGGGTTTTTAATGAAGATTTTGAATTTGAACAGTGGACTGAGTTTGACAAGATCGAGAACTTTTTGTGTGGGTAGAGTTAAATTATGGGCCTTTATTGGGCTTTTTGTTCAATGGTGTGTTTACATATCAAAACTTTTAAGTTGTTTTTGTTTACTAATAAGCCATATTATGAAACAGTAGTTTTGAATAATTACAAAGAAAACAAAAAAAGATCAATCAATATATTTTAAATATTTTTTTGGATCACTTTAGAAGCGGAATGTCAAAGCTTTATCATTGCAATACAAAAGTTATGGATAAGAGGTTACATGAAATTGACTTTTGAAGGAGACTGCAAAAATCTAGTCAATAGCTTGAATGGAGGCAGCTCAAGATTTGATTTGGTTAACTGGACCTATGAAAGAAGAGCATGGGAGAGAATATTTGAGCAATTGACAATTGGACACTAGGAGCAACAAATCAAACCTGCAGACATTTTAGCGAAGAAACAACAAACAGAAGTTTCAGACTTCATATCTCATTTTCATATTCCTTCTTGTATATCCAATGAGTTGCACTCAGATTACATTGATCCAAGTTAATGAAAGTTGATTTTTTTTTTTAAACTACAGTAAATTCTCTAGAAATTCCATTAATATATAATTACTAAATTATGGAGAGATTTTACTAATTTTTTTAATTTCTTACAAAATTATATCTGAAAGCAGGTTTCAATATAATCAATATTTTTCTAAAACCAATTATAAAAAGAAAATTAATTATGAAGTTTAGAAAACAATACAAACTTTTTGATATAGTAAAAATTTTAAAAATGAATTGTACCAAAAAATAATCCAAATATAAGAAAAATGAACAACATTAGAGTCATAATTTCATTAAAATATTTTATATATAATTATAGTAATCTATATATGACATATATATATAAATAAATTACTATCATATATATATATATTGATAAGTTTATACAATTATTAATTTATGATAAATGATAAGGCTATATTTTAACATAACATTTTCAAAAATTTATTATCTTATTGTTTTATCGATTTGTGTCAATTCTACATTGGTTCCAACTTGCATCGGAAGAATTTTTTAATTTATATAGATTATTAATTTATCGAGTATTAATTTATAGAAATTTTACTATACCATGATTTGAGGACAACAATGTTTATTTTTAATATCCATTTAAAGTTTTAATTATTATAATACTTGGCTTTTGGGACATATTCTTAGAGATCTTTAAGATATGTATATTGTAAAATCTTAACATATGTTGAAAGCTCAATTATATAATATTACTATATGTCAAATTATTTTGAGACTACATAATGCATATCTAATAATTGTGTTTACAATAATCCTATATAAATAGAGGTTGATGAGCAAGCGACTAAGTTGCAATCACATTTCGTTTGGATCATCTATCACCAACTTTCAAACTTTCAATTTTTTTTATAGTTTCCTAGTTTTTGGAAAAATGGTTTTACTTTTTGTAAGAAACTTGTACAACAAAACATAAATATAACTACACATATTAGACGAAGTTATTGCGTATATTAAAAATTTATAAAAGACTTGATTGGATTTTATTGTTTGCAGAAAGAGGAGCTTCAATTTAAGGTTGGATCTATTGACGAAGGGACTAGATATGACGCATTACGATGTATCGCTAATTGTGAAGGTACACCAACTCAACCAAATATGTAGTTGTATTGAGCTAAAATAAACCATTCGTTAGAGATATAGGGATTTTATGTAGATCATTTTATTAGGCTTAATATTTTAGTCATTTACTTATTTGGTAAATAACAAGAATATACATTCATTCATTGTTGATTGAAAAAACTTGGACATGATAAATTGGTATGTGACTTCCAATATTTTATAATGTATATTTTGTAGATGGATGGATAGAATAATAACCAACACATTAAAATGGCAATATATAACACATTTTCACTAAAAATGTTTTGCCATAAACTGCAAGTTCTCTAAATTAAACAATGTTTACAAATGTTTTTATTTTGTTTTGTTTTGTTAGGAGTTGCTTTTGTTGATTTTGATGAGGAAGAGGCCACAATAATTGTGAAGAGAGAAAAACTCGATGAATGTAAAATTAAGAAAAAATTAGATAAATTTTTGAATGAATCTAAAGGAGGATGTTTCTCTTGTTTTAGTCGCTAATAATTTTTGGAGAAGAAGTGAAGTGAACTGGTAATGGAAATCAACTTTCAAAATAAAATGAAGTTAAAAGAAATTACAAATAGATTCTCATTTGTATTTCTCCCTATTATAATCTACAACATCATATTTTTCTTAATTTGATCAATCTTCATAAGTCAAAATGATCAACAACATTACAAATTTATTATGTTTTTTTTGGGTCAAATTATATGAAATTATATTTGGTAAATTAAAAAGAAAAGAAAAAGAGAGTTGATTGATAATAATAAACCACCAAACCCGTCTTTTAGACACAACAGTTGTTGTTGCCATTCATACGCGCTTCCATCAACCCTTTGGTCTTGGAAGCCAAATCAAACCTTTCCTTCAATCCTCAAATTTTCGAAAATTTTCTCTTTTGCTTTACGTTCTCTCAATTCTTATTTGTAAGAAAGTTTGTTCCTTTAATCAATCAAATCAAAGAGACTTTTGAAGATTGTTTCCCAATTTGCGTCAATCGGGATCGAGTCAAATCTGAAATCTTCTCCACTCATCATCTGGTACGTTTGATGATTCCAAATCAGAAACATTAAAGGACAAGAAATGTTCGAATTTTTGATTGATTCTCTCTGATTTTCAATCATTTGGTTGTAGAAGCAAAAGGGTTTGGTTCATTCATTCTCTCGTGTTGCCCTTATTTCGGATTCGGATAGATTTGGAGCTAAATTAGGGGTTTTGACTTTTTTAGTTTCTCCCATTCAATAAATTTCGAAGCTTGTGAGGGAAAAGTCTTGGTTTTTATTGTCATTTATTACTTTGCTTCTTAAAGCTTGAGAGATCGATTCGTATATTGATTCAAACACTTGACAGTTGTGTCTTAAACTGGAATTGTTGCAATTAAATGTTTATGTTTTCAATGAGTCTCTCTAGTTGAGTTTGATTTCAGCTTCTTGTTCTATCCAACAGACTATAAGACTTAATCAAGGGACTTTTTGTTCGGGTTTGGTTTTAAACGTCTTGGATTCGAAGTGGTTAAGGTATGGATGAAAATAATGGAGGTTCAAGCTCACTTCCACCTTTCCTTACTAAAACATATGAAATGGTTGATGATTCTTCTTCTGACTCGGTCGTTGCTTGGAGCGAAAACAACAAAAGCTTCATCGTCAAGAATCCAGCAGAGTTTTCAAGAGACCTTCTTCCGAGATTCTTCAAGCATAAGAATTTCTCAAGTTTCATCCGTCAGCTTAATACATATGTAAAGCTTTTGTCTTTGTATCTCATCTCTTTGGGGATTGGTGTTTGCTGCATCGCTAAGATTAACAACCTTTTTGTGTTTTTGTTTGCGTAGGGTTTTCGAAAAGTAGATCCTGAGAAATGGGAATTCTTGAATGATGATTTTGTTAGAGGTCGACCTTACCTTATGAAGAACATTCATAGACGAAAACCGGTTCATAGCCACTCGTTAGTGAATCTACAAGCGCAAAATCCTTTGACGGAATCAGAAAGACGGAGCATGGAGGATCAGATAGAAAGACTGAAAAATGAGAAAGAAGGCCTTCTTGCGGAGTTACAGAACCAAGAGCAAGAACGGAAAGAGTTTGAGCTGCAAGTAACGACATTGAAAGATCGGTTACAACATATGGAACAACATCAGAAATCAATAGTGGCATATGTTTCACAGGTTTTGGGAAAACCAGGACTTTCACTAAACCTCGAAAACCATGAGAGAAGAAAAAGAAGATTTCAAGAGAACTCTCTTCCTCCAAGCAGTTCACACATAGAACAGGTCGAAAAGTTAGAATCTTCGCTAACGTTTTGGGAGAATCTTGTATCGGAATCATGCGAGAAGAGCGGTTTGCAGTCATCAAGCATGGATCATGATGCAGCTGAGTCAAGTCTAAGTATTGGCGATACACGACCCAAATCATCGAAGATTGATATGAACTCAGAGCCGCCCGTTACCGTTACTGCGCCTGCTCCAAAAACAGGCGTTAACGATGACTTTTGGGAACAATGTTTGACAGAGAACCCTGGATCAACCGAGCAACAAGAAGTTCAGTCAGAGAGAAGAGATGTCGGTAATGATAATAATGGTAATAAGATTGGAAATCAAAGGACGTATTGGTGGAATTCAGGGAATGTAAATAACATTACAGAGAAAGCTTCTTGACATGAATGAGGTTTTTGTAAAATAGTTTTCTTTTGGTTCCACTGAGATTATTGTATGTGTTCATTATTTATTACTCTGTTTCTGTAAAAACAAATCTCTCTATTGTTTGAGGCAGGAGTGACATAAATGCATATGCAGAATTGGTTTCTTTGCCTTCATATTTCAGTTATATAATTTACAGAGTCAGTTTTGTTTGTAGCAAACATATGAACAAAGAGAGAGTTACAGAGTTTAGGAAAAGAAACAACAAAATTCTAAAAAGAATTAAAAAAGCTCCGATGCCGGGAATCGAACCCGGGTCTCCTGGGTGAAAGCCAGATATCCTAACCGCTGGACGACATCGGATTTGATGTTCATAGAACTCTTATTAACTATATACTCAATGATGGACCAAACAAACCAACGAAGGAGATCAATGAAACAATTGGTTTTGAGTTATCTGACAACTATTTCATCAAAAATAATACAAAATGCAAGAAATTTTGTCATGCCCTAATAAAAAATAAAAACTCATAATTATTTAGCTAAATAAAGATTTCTTGATCAAAGATTCAAGAAAATTTCTATAGCTACAAAGATTACATTATGATCTAAGAAAAGAAGTAAAGCAAAATAAGAAGAAGAAACAAAACTATCTAGGAGGAGATCTCGTTGATAGACATTTCCCACAAGAGACAAGCTTCAACAACGAATGTAATCGTAACTTCCTTGTTCTCACCTTCAATCTCGATAGCTACAATTTCAAAGTTTCAATTTTTCAATCACAAAGACAACAAACAGAGTCATATATATAAAGAATAGAGAGAAATTGAATGTGTTTACCTTGCGACGAGTGCTTCTTGATGCTTTCCAACATATCAAGCTTCTTGATCTTGGTTCAAGTTTCCTGCAAAAACCAACGAATTATCAAACAAAACTGTAAAAAAAAATTTTAGGAACAAGTTTTGGTTAATCTTGTTCTTACAAATTCTCTTGTTCAAGCTTATTTGCAATCTCCACAGCTTTGTGTTTCGACCAACTGTTTCCTTCAGCTTGTTTAATCACTTGAGCCAACGAAACTTTTCCTCTCACAATGCTCTGGTTCTGATTTTGGTTTTGGTTTTGACTTGCTTCCAAGTGTTTCCTTCTAACTCGAGTCATTGGAGATTCAGAGTCAGCCACTTCAACGATTTCGCTTCTTCCGCTTTCACGGAATCTCTCACCGTTGCTTAAACCTTGTAATGACGAGAAACCGAGGTCTTTCTTCGACTCGGTTCTCATCTCTAACGTGACTGGAGATCCAAGAACAGCCTCAAACGCTTTCAAAATGTGTTCTTCGAAATTCTCAGCCGTTGATTTCGCTATTGGCGAATTAAACATTAACTGCACCATAGGAGCTGCGAAAACTACGAAGTTAGAAAAGCTTTGTTTTCAATATGAACAATGTTCTACTACGTTTATGCATTTACCTGAGCCGATACTAATCGAAAAGATCTTCCCTTCTTTATAAAGAAACTCTCGTAAGCCGTTAACTCGAACATTCTCGATAACCGCTAACCAAATATCTTCAACGGAAGGTCGGTTTTTGCAGCTGAAACCTTGCTTACTATCATCTCTTCTTGTTCCGGCTACAACATGGTTCGAAGGATCCGAATCCGTCAATGGAGTATGGTTAAAGCTAGCATCAGCAGAAGAACTATGCGGAAGCAAGTACTGTTTATCAGGAGCTAGCTGTAGCAATGCAGCAGTGAGCCAAGTTAGTTTATCGTTCGATACTCTCAACTGTTTTTCTGATTCAGATAGTGTTTTCAAAGCTTGTTTCAGCTTCTCCATATCTTCTTTAGACACTGGAACAACGGAAAAGAAAAATCGGTTATTACAGTTACAAATACTTCTCATTTTGGATGATGGAAATGTTTGAAAAGCTCACGTGGTTGTCGCCGGAAAAACTTTCTTTTACATTGATCTTTAGTGAAGTCATAGCTTCCCGCGAGGATATCGGTTATGACGGTTGCGAGCTGTGACATCAAAGCTAATGGTTCTAGGCCGGTTTCCATTATTATTCTTAGGTTCTTTACGGTGTTTACAGTATCCGCGGATAAGGCTAGATCAAGAAGATCAACTAATTTCTCATCAGATATTAACCCAACCTGAAAAGAAAACAAGAACATAATGAGAACAATGCCAATGGAAAATATAGAAATGTTTTTGATCATTACCATTTCTTGAACTAAAGGAACAGAGATTCTTGTTCCAAGCAAACTCAGCTGTTCTAGAGTCATTTCCGCGTCTCTCAAGGAACCATCTGATCTCGAAGCAACAAGCTTCAACGCATCTTTATCGATATCAATCTCTTCTTTTGATGCAATAAGTTGCAAAGAATCGATGATATCTACGTCTTTGAGCTTAGGGAAAAAGAATTTCTGGCACCTCGAAACGATAATGTGAGGCAAAACATCAAGACTCGAACATACAAGAACGAAAACCACACGACGAGGTGCTCGGTCCACTATTTTCGATAGCGTATTCCAACAATCTGTTGACATAGTATCGCAATCATCGAATATTAACACAAGCTGCTGCTTTTGCTGCTGACGAATGTTCGTTTTATCGAGCAAATTCTCAAAGTCGAAACTTTTTACAGGACCCATTTCTCGAATGTACCGGTTCTTACCATCATCATAAGAAACACAAGAACTGCATACACCGCAAGGCTTTGATTGTTCCGTAGAATGGCAGTTCAAAGCTCTAGCAAATACCCGAGCACAAGATGTTTTTCCGGTTCCATTTGGACCGTGGAATACGTAAAGAAGTCCAACTCTTCGTTTAGCTATAGCGTTAGACAGAGCCTGCACCACAAGATTCTGTCCCAAAAGATCCCGGAATGTTCTTGGAGCGTACTTCTGCGTAAAACTTTGATGCCACCGAGTATTTTTACGGCTACTCTTCTTACCAATGACTGAATCTTTTCCATTCTTGAGCAAATTGTCAGCGAATATACCCAACTCGCCTGAGTAATCATGCACCCATTCTTCATTGTCTGCGCTATCGACTAAAAGAGGTAACGCCTCGCGATCAGAAGAGCTTGAATCAGAAAACATCGGCGTACCAGCTTCGCCTTTCCTTCCCTTTGAATCAGATATTCCACAAGATAAACTCCTACCAGCTATATCAAGAAAAGTTTTGCCTCTATGATGAATTCTTGACCAATTAAACGGTATTCCACAACTCATGTTCTGTTCTCTATCTCTTCCTCCTCCTCCTTCTTCTCCCTCATACTTCTCACCACGAGGCACTGAGTTAGAAGCAATAGACATCTCACTCTCATTACCAGCAGCATTGTCTCTAACATTAACGGCCCGTCCCGCTCTCCTCGTCCCTCTAAACTTCCGTCTTCTACACCCATCACCGCGCGGTCTAACATTACAAGAAACTAAATCATCACTATCACCACCAACCTCATTTAACTGATCAGAAAGAGTCTTGACAATAGCCTCATTAACCTTCTTATTAATCCTATCTTTCGATACCGACTTCACGGAAGGAACACTATAAACCTCATTAACTTCTTCTACTCTATAACTCTTCCTACTCGACCTATCAAACTTTTCATCAGAAGGAGTAACTTTAGATGTTCCAAAACTCACAATTGGAGAAGAACCAGACAACCTAAGACCAGATCTTCTTCTTCCCTCACGTGAGTCCTGATGATCTTCTTTCAAATTCGGGCTCGCTGATGGGTCACGAAGTGATCTTGATCTCTGAAGAACGACAAGATCTCTCATAAGAAGAGACCGGTCAGTTAAAACCGGACTCTGTTTGTTGTTGTTGTGCATATGATTCTTCAAATGAATACAGTTGGTTAAGTGAATATGGTTACGAAGATGCTCACCGATGTCTCCATTTGAATCTTTGAGAACTCGAGAAGAAGCAACCCTACTCATGAATATATGATCACAAGTGCTCTGTTTTCTTCGTTAGACTCTTGTCTAAGTATCTATAGAAGAACCAAATCAAGCTGTATCTCATTTTCCTTTGAGAAATCTCTGAAGTTTCCAAATTTGAAACTGATTTCACCAACTTTGGTAATAGCCCTAATTTCCCCCAAGATTCACTGAACTTGCCAATCAGAAAACTCTTCGAAATAACCCAAAATTTAAGTAAAAATGTAAGCTATGTGCTTCTTCTAGTACACGAAACCATTTGAAAGAAACACAGAGTGCTAAAATCTCAAAAGGCTCTGTTTCTTTTTAGAAAAGATTCAAACTAGAGACCAGAAAACAAACAAAAAAAACTGAAGGGTCCGTTTCAAAGATTTGCAAGTGGGGGAATAAATAGAGAAATGAGAACGACACCGTATATGAAAGAAGTCGCAGATGTCTCTCCTTTTTTCTTTCTTTCTGTATTTACCAAACATTCACATGTAGAACCTGAGAGGTTTCTCTGGAGAAAGTGATGTTTTTTGGGCCTTTTTGGCAGGAAAAAGCAAAGATAAACGCTGTTTTCAGAGTGTAGAGAGAGGTTTATTTTTCACTGTTTAGATATATAGAGAGAGAGACAGAGAGGGAATCTTGAGAGAGAAGGTTTGATGGGTTTTTGTATTTTGAGATCTGTTTTACGGACACGAACACAGAGGCAATGGAGAAGAAGCAGAGCACATTGCCAATAAAGCGGTTTGTCCGTTTCCGGGAAGTGAAAAAGATTTTAATAATAACATATTTTAAAATAAAAATTATTTTTCTAAAAAAATTGTTTGGTTGTTTTTAATTTTGATAAAAGGAGAGCAAAGAGTTTGCACCTTTGAATTGAGCTGTTTCATTGTTTGTATTATCGTTGTTAAGTGATGATGTGATGGGTGATGTTGTACAATTGTGCATCAACAATACAAAAACAGAAAAATGGGCACTATGCAATTTGTATTGTCTATTATGCATTATATTTAGATGGTAATAATACATAAATAATTTTTTTACTTTCTTATTATAGAATATTTTTTCTTTCTAGAAAATTGGTATTCTAATTTTAGATTTTTCATTGAAATTTTAGTGAATGTCTATTTAAAAATTTCTATTTTCTAAAATTTTATATAACTATATACTTCTTATATTCAAAACCAATAATAATTTAATTGTATCATTCTTTTTACTTTTTAGTTGACTTGACATCACTGTTTTTGGTAGAAGTGTGAGGAATTGGACTCGTCTTGATTCTTTATTGGTGAAACAAGAGTCTAGGTTTACTTGCTTAGTGAGGGAGTGTTAATTTGCTATAGGAGGTTTAGCTTGATGTGTTTAGTGGTTTGCCTTTGATCATTATGGTTCAAGGGAGATTGATTGGCAAGTCTAATAAATCTTTAGAATTATTTGTTTATTATGTTGACTTCATTATTTCTATTTAGCTTTTCTTGTTTGAATTGAGTTTTCGAGGATATATTTATCTTCTGTCAACTTTTAGTTTACGGAAAGATTTGATATTTGGCGACTTCGTGTATCAAAACTGTATTCCACTTTTGTATTTCTCAATCAAATTACAATAAAAACTCTTTTTTAAGTAAGACGAAAAGAAAGAATTATCATTTTTATTGTTTTTATATCATGGGATTCTCAAGTAGCTTTTAATTTTATATTTCTTATAATACGATTGATTTTTATTTTTAATAGTTGTAAATTATATTCAAAAAAAGCGGTAACCGATTTGTTTTACAATTCAATGCACACTCTTTACAACATTGTTTCTATTAAAATGAAATTTTCTTAATTTTGCCATGATGTAAACCAAAACTGAATGCCTCCCACTAACTTGTTTGTCCCTCCACTCCGAATCGTATTCAACCGGTTTCAAACATTTTTGTCAATCATCTTGACCAGTTTTTCCGGTGGCGATGGTTGTTCACCATGTCTTCTAGCGTTCCGTTCTCCCCAAATCGAGTGAATCTTATAATATGATTGATTGCCAATCAATGATTGGTTATTGACAAACTTAAGTGTCAAGTGTCAACTTAGTCGAATCTTTTGTACTCCACAGAAGTTGGAAAATGAAAATGATACAATCATATTAGCCTTTCACCAACAAGCAGTAAGAACCTACTCAATTTATGGAATATTTTTTAATTACCCATATACAACTGATATAAGGTACTTATTACCAAAAAGAAAAAAAAAATTGACAAGGTTCAACCTTATTAATGTTAGGCTCAGCAAATGATCGAGTGGACCGTGTTTGAATCACAGCTGAATACCTATTTGTTCAATTGTTATTTTATCAAACGGGTGATTTCTATCTCTATGCTAAAAATTAAAAATCAATGATGGAAAACAAGAAAATTTCAAAGAACCAAAAAAACGAAATAGAATAATCAAATTTGTAAGAAACAAGAAATCCGACTAGTTTCAAATTTTTGTTAGAAACAATAAACATTAAGAAAGTAACATAACAGAAAAATTACTATAAAACTGCGGACGATATTAATGATGGTACGATGGTCAATGACATTGTCACGTGACCACATTTAGTGATGATTAGCTTATTCATTTTGGGTGGTTTGCTTATTCTTTTTAACCTGATCTATTTAAATCACTGTTATCTCTTTTCCTAATAAGGACAATTACCGTCTTTTTTTTTGGGACCCAAAGATATAAACAAATGTAGTTAAATCAGTTTCTAAATAATCACCATATAAGCAATACAAAAGTATCATTATCAATAACCGTAAAACCCTAAAATAACTACCAAAACATAAGAGAACTAATAATCAGGTAATAATAAGCCAATCGTTTCAAAGTCTTTTTCTAAAAAATATAACAACAAACGGTCAAGGTGGATCATTCTGACCTGACCTCACGATATTAGTTTTGATCTAGACTCATAATACCTAACTATTACCAATTGACCTATAAAAATACTTTGGGCTATATAGTCTATATTAAATTCACCATCACTCCATCAGTTAACTTGTTATGCCCATAAGTTTACTATTGTTAATGTTGTACATTGACATATAGGTATGAATGGTTGTAGTGGTTAATGCGGATAAATCTGTGTGTGGGCTAGACTGTTTTTTATTTACTATTCACAATTATGTTCGTAATAATATAGATAAAAAGAATAAAAAAACCAGACAACTACCGTCTATTTTTACAGACAAATAGAGTTAATCCTTTATGTTTTGTTGTATGCCCTAAAAATATTGTGGATTGAACTAACGAATTTGTTCATTCCTAACATCATAACCATTCAAACCCTATATATGAAAGAAAAATAAATATTTTTGATCATAGTATAAGACCATCTCCAATGTATAGCTCTATATCCACCTCTAAAATAGAGTTACTCTATTTTAGAGGTGGATTTCTCTCCAATGTATATCTTCATTTTCTACTCTAAAAAAGAATATTTTTAAAAATATTCTATTTCTAATTTATATACTAATACCTTTTAATTATATAATTTACAATTTGACCCCATATATTATAGATTTGCAAAATTCCCAAAAAAATATGATATTATTTAAATTAAACACTACTTATTTATTAAAAAAACATTACATCATATAACAATAATAAAACATTACAAATTTTATTTTGTGATTTGAATTCCTTTCAAAACTCACATGTTCGGGCATTTTTTTAGAGTGAACAAGGACGGATTTTACAAAAACAACATGTCCAACGACAAGATCAAGAAACTCCCCCTCCATCTACTTCATTTGGACAATATTTCGACTATCTTGGCGGATCTACAACAATTTACCGGACTATTAAATCACTAGTTAATTTTATGTTTTAGTTTTTTTATGTTGTTTATTTTAAATTAGGTACTTGTTTCTTGTTAAGTTTATAAAATTATGTTAAATTTAATACTTAATTGTTTGTTAAGTTTATAAAATTATGTGTTGTAATTATTGTTTGTAAAATGATTATATGTATTAAATAAAAAGTTTAAATTTGAGGGATTAAAGAATAAATAAAAAAGTTGAACTCAAAAATAGAGTAGAGAATAGAGTTGCTCTATATATAGAGTCTGTATAAATCTCTATTTTTAGTCAATTATAGAGTGGAGTTAGAGAAAAATTTTGAATTTTTACTCTAAAATATAGTAGGGTTGGAGATGCCCTAACACTATAAACACTATAACTCAATATTAAGCGAATCTAGTAATTGGCTAGTACTAAATGAAATGAATAGCTCCAAAATCCAAGGAACAAAAAGACATGATAACTTAAAAAGACGAATAAGAGTGAAGACCATTTCTGACACAAATGTTTTTTAAAGTTTTGTCATTCTCGATAATTTTATAGAAAAATGTGGAGGGAGGGAATCATTTTGTATCAGACCTAGTGACATGTAAATTAAATAAATATATACATAAAAAATTTAGAAAAATCTTTAATTTTCTTGTCACAACTTATTTTAATCCCACCTTGTTCTTGTTTTGTAAATCAAAGCTGATTTTGAATAACCAAAATACTTAGAATTTGTCAACTGTCAAAAGTTCATTAGATCGTTTTGACCCCAACAAAGTATAACAAATCCTAACTGTACATTTGTACCTCAAACACCACGTCTCACCATCTCACACTTTAGATTTCAGTAACTACCAATTGCTAAAAGTATTCAATATGATATGCGAGACTTCAGATTCTAGTCTTCTTGCTTCTTCTTCTTCTTCTACTTACTAATACTAAGCTTTGCTTTTTGTGTCAAAGTTCATGGAAGTTACTGTCCCTCCTCTCGAATCAGATTCGTGGGCTCACTTAGAAAATACCTAGGAAGCTCATATCTAGCACCTGCATTGAGTAAGTATAAGCCAGTAAGTAACTTAAACAATAAACGAGAGAAACGAATTAGATCATAAGTAGATTATGTTTGATTGTCAGCCTCCTCGAATCTTTTGAACTAAGCAGAAGTTCCAAAATAAACCTGATAACATTGCTAGATGGACCCATCGACTTTGCTACATAACATTGAATTCTTTAGTTGTTAAAGAATTTTGGGCTTAACTTAAAAAGTACAAAGAGGGTCTTTTATTATTCGCACATGGACCAGTTAAACATTGAGCCGGGCCTGGTTATAAGCAGAACATTTGGGGATATTTTAAAATAATGGACTATGGTACCAATAATTTTCTTGATCCGTATCATCAATTTATAAATAGTGTAATCTGACACGATGAGCTGGTTGTGTCGGTAAGGTCAATGACTGTCGGAACTTTACAAACTTGTGCCGTTTGATATTTCAATCTTTAGTCTTTTACCAACCAAAACACTCAAAGCAGATCTCCCAGACCCACTAATGGACCAACAAAGCGAGAGAGTGAAGCAATTCTGCAATCATCCGTTAAGATACGCAAGAATTAAGCAGGAGGGAGTAATTACAGGTCGGTCAAATAACTGCGATGGATGCGGTGATGATTCAGGCTACGGATATTACTGTGAACTCTGCAATATTCAAGCTCATGTGGCTTGCATAGGTTGGCCAGACATCATCAACCACCCCTGTCACTCCAGACATCCTCTCAAGAAAGTCTCGCCAGAGACAATTGACTATACTGATGGTAAATGCCAGTTTTGTAGAAGCCCACTTGTTGATCTCATGTATCATTGTTCCATTTGTAATTTCAGTGTTGATTTGAGATGCTGGTTAAATCCCGCACCGCTTACTATATATGAGCAAAAGAGCCACAGCCATACATTAACCCTCATGGCGAGAAAGGACGCCTTCACTTGTAACGCATGTGGGTTGGTTGGTGACCGGAATCCTTACGTTTGTCTTGAATGTGATTTCATGCTGCACAAAGGTTGTATCAATTTGCCTCGAGTCATAAACATAAATCGTCATGACCACAAGATTTCTCGCACTTATCATCTCGGTCACGGTGATTGGGAATGTGGAGTTTGTCGCCAAAAGATGGATTGGACCCTTGGAGCTTTCTTTTGCTCGCGTTGTCCTAATTATGCTGTTCATTCAAAGTGTGCGACAAGGGAAGATGTGTGGGATGGAAAAGAACTCGAAGATAAGCCTGAAGATGAGGGAGAAGAGGATCCATACAAGGTAATAAATGAGAAAGAAATCATTCATTTTAGTCATGAAGAACATAATCTAAAACTTGGTGATGATGATAATGCTGCCGATTATGAAAAGATGTGGTGTGATGCTTGCATCAGGCCCATCGATTCTGATCCATTCTTCAAATGTGTGGAATGCAAGTTCTTCCTTCATAAAGTATGTGCCAGTCTTCCCCGGAAGAAACGAAATATCCTGCACAGCCACCTGCTTCGTCTACAGTATGGTGATAGGCATGGTAAACCTTTCAAGTGTACAAGTTGTCTTCAATATTTTGATGGCTTCAAGTACAAATGCAATTTTAACAGCGCATGTATCCACATGAATATTTTATTTGATATCCGGTGCAGTTCCATTTCTGAGCCTTTTCAGCATGAACTGCATCCCCATCCCTTATTTCGTACCTCAAAAGAGCACAAGACTTGTGGAGCATGTGGTGAAGATTCGGAGTATGTCTTAAGTTGTATTGTTTGTGATTTCGCTTTAGGCATGGACTGTGCCACTTTACCAAGAAAAGTAAAACACAGATGCGACGATCATGTCTTATCGTTGCATCATGGTGCTGGAAGCTCCAACGGTCAATTGTGGTGTGATATTTGTGAGGGAAAGACAGATGCAAGCGTATGGTATTATGGTTGTGATGAATGTGGGGTCACTCTCCATATCGAGTGTGTACTTGGAGACATGTGTTACTTAAAGCCAGGGAACAAATACTTGGGAGGTGAACTAGTTCCCAATCATGGTATGACTAGACCTATTTGCATAGTCTGTGAAAAGCGTTGCATGTTCCCTTTCTTTCTAAAGGGTATTGCATATTCAGATTCAACTGTTGTATACGCTTGTTCAAGAAAGTGTGCATACCGAGGCCACGACCGTTGGGAGGAGTGGTATAGTAAAGTTCACTGTGAGTAATGAGTATGTCTGAAAGATCCACAAGGGGAAGCTATATGATGATGTATCAGAGTATATTTACGTTTGCTTGATATCTTCTGTATCTTTTCTTTCTCCTATTTTCTTTCTTTTCATGTATTTGGGATTCTTCTAGAATCTGAGTTAATTTGTTTTCGGATCCTGTAGAAACCAGTGTGAGGGGTTTATAAATAGGATCTATTTGCTTCTATGTAATGCAGTTTTTTTTTAATAATAATAACAATAGAGGAATGATTATCTTCAGTTCCTTTAAGTTTCATGTATGCAAATCCTAATCAAAGCTCCAAAATATTTAAGCGACCCTTTTGTCTCAAGTAATTTATTAGTCATGTAAGAGAAAGAGTGATGGAGCATATATGATGCCTATTCGTATTCCTGCAAATTTTATAGTTGTGTGTGTGTATATATACATTGCATAAGATAGTTGTCAACAATAGCGGATCTAGAGAAATATATAGTCTGGGGCACTATTTTTTTAATATATATTTATCAAAAATATTATACATAAAATTTAATTTTTACAATTTATGTAGGTATATATAACATGAATATAGAATTTCGTAATTATTTTCATATATATATTAACATTTAAGATATAACACAAATAATATTTAATCAGATCACAAAGAAATCTTATTATATAAAGTATGGTTTTCAAAGTTGCTAACTCATAGGATTGTGCCACGTGTCAAGTCAAACGATCAGATGTTTACATGTGTCATTCAAAATTTAAC
>Ga0041059_1001690_pt1 | contig 17248 bp, 21 predicted proteins | sample AraColnosormetaG_FD_56232 | JGI IMG/M metagenome (GOLD analysis project Ga0041059, IMG submission 56232) | Arabidopsis roots microbial communities from North Carolina, USA - Col MF nosort | ecosystem: Host-associated > Plants > Roots > Unclassified | place: USA: North Carolina | collected...
AAAAAAAAAAAAAAAAAAAAATTACTATTAAACGATAAATTCGCCGTTTGCAGAAAATTCGGTTCACCAATTTTAAATTGGTTTATGAGGTTCAACCGGTCATTGGTTCTAAATGAGTTTGAGGTGTCCGCCTTTGATTGGTTGAGATGCTAGGTTTTTCATTTTCCCTCCAAAGAAGCTCTTTAATGGTCCAACAAATATATATTTAATCGTAAATAAGATAAAGAAAAATATATTTTGAAAAGAAAAATGCTTTTGAAGTTTGAAGCTTCTTCAGAGTTGAGACTAGTTGACCCTTCAGTTTCTCTCACTGTTCTTCGAAAGATAAGACTGTCACATCTCCCGGATATGACAATGACCAGCGAATCTTCCGGCAAGAAATGCGGAGAGGGTGACGGCAAAGTCGCCGGTAAAAGCCAGCGAAAGGTGGGTCTTGTTTATGACGAGACCATGTGCAAACACGACACACCTAACGGTAAGGTTGACGTAGAGTGTCCCGATCGTATCAGAGTTATCTGGGAGAAGCTTCAGCTCGCCGGAGTCACTCAAAGGTTCATACTTTCCTCTTCTCGTGCGCCTTTGTTGTCTTTTTTGGGCGATAAAGCCCTAGAAAAGGCTGAAATTTTAGGCTAATTGGGTGTTTTGATGATTATCTCCTCTGAGAAAACAGGTCTCGTTTTGTTTTTCCTTATTTGACTTGACGTTTGACTTTCTCAATCTGAATTGTGTAATTCATAGATTGGAAAGATTCTGCTGATTTTATCCTATATAGGTGTTTCCTAGCTTGGTTAACTGTTTCTTTATCCTATATAGGTGTTTCCTAGCTTGGTTAACTGTTTCGTTATCCTATATAGGTGTTTCATAAATTGTTAACAATGTTGGTCTTTCCTTTTTTGCAGATGTGTGGTTCTTGGTGGTAGTAAAGCTGAAGATAAGCATCTCAAATTGGTTCACACAAAGAAACATGTTAATTTAGTGAAGAGTATTAGCACAAAAAAGAAAGATTCTCGGAGAAACAAGATTGCTTCACAGTTGGATTCGATTTATCTGAATGGAGGTTCATCTGAAGCTGCATATCTTGCAGCTGGATCTGTTGTAAAGGTAATATTAGATTCATACAAATTGTCTCTCTCACACAGGAGGATAGCAAACTGTTAGAATGATTTGTTTGACGATTAGTAACAAAACAAATTAGCAACTTGGTAGGTGGCAGAGAAAGTTGCAGAAGGAGAGTTAGATTGTGGCTTTGCTATTGTCAGGCCCCCAGGACACCATGCCGAGTCAGATGAAGCCATGGGTTTTTGTTTATTCAACAATGTTGCCGTTGCTGCTAGTTTTTTACTAAACGAAAGAGTAATGACTTCTTTTGACTTTTGTGATGCTTTTAGTATCTCTTACTTGCTCTCAAATTTCTTTGGTCACATTCCTTTGGTGCGTACGTTTGTTCTCATGTTATGCGGCATTAATCGAATGCAGCCTGATCTAGATGTCAAGAAAATTCTGATTGTCGATTGGGATATCCATCACGGAAATGGTACACAGAAGATGTTCTGGAAAGATTCTCGCGTACTAATATTCTCTGTTCATAGGTATGTATTTGCAACCTCTGTCTATTCTTCTTTCCAAACTACTTTTTCACATGATCTTTGTTGAGGTTTAAAGTGACTGGAAATGCATTTGTGACTAGGCATGATCACGGAAGTTTCTATCCATTTGGCGATGATGGAGACTTTAACATGGTTGGCGAAGGTCCAGGTGAAGGGTTTAACATTAACGTTCCATGGGAGCAAGGAGGATGTGGAGATGCAGACTATCTTGCCGTATGGAACCACATCTTGATCCCTGTGACCAAGGAATTCAAACCAGATATTATTTTGCTTTCAGCTGGATTTGATGCAGGTTTGTATGGTCTAACCATTTGTTTCAAGGCTTTGTGACGGTAAGCTGTGTGTAATCTTTTCAACTTCTTCTTAACAGCTATTGGTGATCCGCTTGGGGGTTGTTGTGTTACCCCATATGGATATTCAGTTATGTTGAAGAAGGTTGGTGTTGAAGTGAACTGCCTCTTTTCTCCATTGTTTCTATTATGCGTACCATGGCTTCTCTACCATTGAAAATAACAAAGCTACATAATTTTACTTGGATATGACATCATTTAATTGGTTTCTCTCAGCTGATGGAGTTTGCACATGGAAAGATAGTGCTGGCATTAGAGGGAGGATACAATCTTGAGTCATTGGGAAAGTCTTCACTCGCATGTGTCCAAGTTTTGCTTGAAGACAAACAAATTCATGGTTCATCTGAAACATACCCATTAGAATCTACACGGCGTGTCATACAAGCGGTATGGCTCTATATAACCCTAACAGTCTGAAATTTTGTATGAATTGGCTACGATTTCTCTTTTCAGCTCAGTTCTTGTGTCATAAATATTGTATATCGCCTATGTTACTAATTGACAAAGCTCATCTGTTTCTTGTGGGTTTAGGTACGCGAGAGACTATGCACATATTGGCCTTCACTTGACGCGTCAATGGCGTCTAATGAGAATTTAAAGAACCCAAGTGCAGAAAGAAACTCCGCTGACGCCCTCCTTCGTGAAGTGGAAGAGTTAAAGTCTCTAATGGCTGCCCGAGATGGAGAACTGGAGGCAAGGAGAAAAGAGTTAAAGGCCAAAAATAAGGAGCTAGAAGCGAACGAGAAGGAGCTAGAAGCGGGACTAATGTTGATTCGCGCTCGGGAGGATGTAATCTGTGGTCTTCATGCAAAAATAGAGAGTTTGCAGCAGGAGCGAGATGAGGCGGTAGCGAAAGCTGAACGCATAGATAAGGAACTCCAAGAGGATAGGGCAAGAAGCCAGGAGTTCAAAGAAGACACAGAGTTTTGCTTGAGTACGTTAAGGAGGGAGAAGGAGCTTGCCATCATGGCCAAAAATAAGGACCTAGAAGCGAAAGAGAAGGAGCTAGAAGCGCGGCTAATGTTGGTTCACGCTCGGGAGGATAAAATTCATGCCAAAATAGAGAGGTTGCAGCAGGAGCGAGATGAGGCCGTAGCAAAAGCTGAACGCATAGATAAGGAACTCCAAGAGGATAGGTCAAGAAGCCGAGTTGGGAATGGATCTTTTGCCTTTTCTCAGGAGTTCTATGAAGACATGGACTTAGACGAGCTCGAACCTCTGTCTCCGGAGTTCAATGAAGACATGGACTCGGAAGAGCTTGAACCGTTTCAGGTCATCAAGAAAAACATGGAGCGTTCCCACAAGAAGTTCATAAAAGATATGGAGTGTATCAAGTTTATCGCCAGTGAGAGAGCCAGGGTACTTTAGGTTGGGAGCTTGAGGCCGTAGCAGAAGACTACCACAAGTTTCGCGAGATGGTTGATAAGCTCGGGAAGAGCAACATATACCCTTCTTAGAAAGTACAATGGTGTTTCATTGTAACCACAGAACCTTTTTGTGATTGTAAACCAACTGTGTCGTGTCAGACTTTGATTGGTTGCGATACTTGGTTTCCCAATTTCCCTCCAAAGAATCTCCAAATTGGTCAAACTCTCAAACCTAAAAAAAAAAAAGGAGAGAATGAAAAAAAGAAAGAATTGAAAAGTAAAAAATACTTGGAAGCTTTAGAAGCTGAGAGCAAAGACTTGACCTTTTTCACTTCCTTCTCACTGATCGTCGAACAATAAGGCCGTCGCATCTCCCAGTTATGGCTATGGCCGGAGAATCTTCCGGCAAAAAAATTGGAGACTGTGACGGTAAAGTCGCGGGGAACAGACAGCGAAAGGTGGGTCTTATTTACGACGAGACGATGTGCAAACACGACACACCTGACGGCGAGGATCACCCTGAGTGTCCCGACCGCATCAGAGTTATCTGGGAGAAGCTTCAGCTCGCCGGAGTTTCTCAAAGGTTCATACTTTCTCTCTTCTTCGTGCGGCTTTGTTGTTTGTTTGATAATATAAGCCCTAGAAAATGCTCAAATTTAGTCAAATTGGGTACTTTCTGATCCTGTCAGCTGAGAAACTGGTCTCAATTTGTTCTTCCTTGTTCGGTATGAAATTTACTTTTCTCAATTTGAATTGTGCATTTCATAGAATCAAAAGGTTTGTATGCTGCTCAATTTTAACGGTAACCCTTCATAAATTTGCTACCTTTTCGTTATGTTCGGTCTTGTGTTCGAGTTATTTCCTCCATGTCTGTTTTATAACCCTCTCTGATATCAATTTTATATTTTTCATATTTGTTTGAATTTCACTCATAACATTATTAATTAGAGTAATGTGGCAGCACATTAGTTAGGGAAGGTGGAATCTAGTCTTTGAGGTGTGTATCCATCACGATTTGTTTTTCGATTCGGATGAATTGGCCTGCTATGTATTGACGATCTTGGTCTTTTCTTTTGCAGATGTGTGGTTCTTGGTAGTAGCAAAGCAGAAGATAAGCATCTCCAATTGGTTCACACAAAGGACCATGTTAATTTAGTTAAGAGTATTAGCACAAAACAGAAAGATTATCGGAGAAACAGGATTGCTTCACAGTTGAATTCGATTTATCTGAATGGAGGTTCATCTGAAGCCGCATATCTTGCAGCTGGTTCTGTTGTAAAGGTAATAATACTAGTTGATTTGTTTCTTTTTACAATAGGAGGATACATTAGAAACTGTTAGAATGATTTGATTGAATATGGGGTAACAACATTTTTCTTTCAACTTGACAGTTGGCAGAAAAAGTTGCAGAAGGAGAGTTAGATTGTGGTTTTGCTATTGTCAGGCCCCCAGGGCACCATGCTGAGGCAGATGAAGCCATGGGTTTTTGTTTATTCAACAATGTTGCCGTTGCTGCTAGTTTTTTACTAAACGAAAGAGTAAGGACTTGTACTGTTTGCTTTTAATTACTGTCAAATTCTTTGGTCACATTCCTTTGGAGTGCGTGTTCCCAACTTCTTTGCTTTTCCTGAATGCAGCCGGATCTAGGGGTCAAGAAAATTCTGATCGTTGATTGGGATGTCCATCACGGAAATGGTACCCAGAAGATGTTTTGGAAAGATCCTCGTGTACTATTTTTCTCTGTTCATAGGTATGTAATTGTGACCATTGTTTACTCTTCTTATGATGTCGCTTGTCATGATTTAAGGAGCCTACTTTTTACTCTATTACCCCTTTGCTTGATTTTTACGCTTGGAAAGTAACTGGAAATGCATTTTTGGTTAGGCATGAGTATGGGGGTTTCTATCCAGCGGGTGATGATGGCGATTATAACATGGTTGGGGAAGGTCCAGGTGAAGGGTTTAACATAAATGTTCCATGGGATCAAGGACGATGTGGAGATGCAGATTATCTTGCTGCATGGGACCATATCTTGATTCCTGTGGCGAGGGAATTTAACCCGGATGTTATTTTTCTTTCAGCTGGATTTGATGCAGGTAAACATGGTTTAAGCATTTTTTTAAGCTATGTCTTGTTCAGAGGTGTGTAACCTTTTCAAACTCCTCTTAACAGCTATTAATGATCCGCTAGGGGGTTGTTGTGTGACCCCATATGGATATTCAGTTATGTTGAAGAAGGTTGGTGTTGAAGTGAACTCCCTCTTTTGTCCATCATTTGTATTTGCGCTCCAGGGGTCTCCATCATTGAAAATAGCACTTCTTGCTTTAGCTGGTTGTTTGTCCCTGAGCTAAATAATAGAAACTTGCATTTAATATCATTCTGTTTCTCCAATGTTCTCTCAGCTGATGGAGTTTGCACAAGGAAAGATAGTGCTGGCGTTAGAGGGAGGGTACAATCTTGACTCAATTGCAAAGTCTTCACTTGCATGTGTCCAAGTTTTGCTTGAAGACAAACAAATTCAAGGACCTCCGGAAGCATACCCATTCGAGTCGACATGGCGTGTCATACAAGCGGTATGGCTCTATATCATCCTATCTTTTAACTTTCTTATTTCACAATCTGAAACAACCTTCCATAAATGGGCTGTAGTCCTCATGTTACTAGTTGACCAAAACTCATCTGTTTCTTGTGGGTTTAGGTGCGCAAGAGGCTATGCACATATTGGCCTTCACTTGCAGATGAATTATCGTGGAAGCTAATTAATCAGAAAACTCCTACTCCAGTTGAGCACCCTTCTTTTTGTCTACCATTTCAGTTGTTCATTGTTCATCAGAGAGCGTTTCCTTGCCAGATCGGATTTAGAAAAACCTCACTATTTTTAGCAACCACTTCTTAACTTCTTTGTCTCTATACAAATTTTCCTTTGCTTGATCTTCTTTTTAGGCGACAGACTCGGTATTTCTTATCACATAATTTCTTTCTTATTTGTTCACTATAGATCATCCTTATCTCAAGCTCCGACTCTGAAACTGAAGACAACGCCCAAGGACTCCTGGATCAAATGTCGAAACTCAGCATTGAAAACCCTCAAGGTACACTACTTGAAAACCACCAAGTAGAACCTGCATCTACATCTTGGAGAGCTGATCTCGCAAAGGTTGACGTTTGGTATGCCTCTTTTGGATCCAACATGTGGAAACCAAGGTTTCTTTGCTATATTCAAGGGGGACAGGTAAGTAACCTGTTTTGTTTTGTTTTCGGGGTCGAGTCTGGGCTTTGGTCTAACTTGACACATCTATGGCTGTTTGTGTTTATTTTTAGGTCGATGGATTGAAAAAGGTATGTGTTGGCTCAATGGATAAAAGTCCACCAAAGGAAACAGTGTGGGAAACATTTCCACATAGATTGTTCTTTGGCCGTGAATCTTCAGTTGGTTGGGGTGTAGGAGGAGTTGCTTTCACCAACCCCCTTGCTAATCTCATTGATCAAACTCACATGTGTTTGTACCGTATCACGTTAAGTGTACCACTCTTCATCGCAGTTTCCGTTCACTTTCCCTATTTTATTCATTTGGTGATCTTCTCTACTTATTCACTATGGATGTTATTTTTGTGAACAGGCTTGAGCAGTTCAATGACGTTCTGTCTCAAGAAAATGGTTTGAATGTGGATTCAGATTCTCCGGTCTTTGATCTAGCTGCTTTGCAGTTAGTAGATAACAAAGGATCCATTTTAGAAGCTCCTTTGGTTAGTCAGATAACAAATGTTGATTGATACGCTTATAAAACATGTAATAATCACACTTATACTCGTTTATTGACATTTTTACAGAATAGTTGGTATGGAAATGTTGTCTGCTTGGGAAAAGAACGCGACATTCCTATACTTACAATGACGTAAGTTTTCATCATTCTTTTTCTTTTGCTGCTCATAAACCGAGTTAAACAGCTTTCATTTTTTTTTTCCTGAGGTTTCTCAATAACTTTGTGTTTGCAGTTGCACGCTTTCCGCTGTTGAGAAATTCAAATCCGGTGAGATCCCTATAAGACCTCCTGCAAAAGCTTATGCCAACACTTTAATAAGGGGACTTGTGGAAGGAGGAAGATTATCTAAAGAAGAAGCTGAGGCTTACATAGACAAGGCTGTGTCTAAACCTCTCTAGTGTATAATTATTTACTCAGAAACCGCCCGTTTGAACACGATTTGGAGCTTCGGGTTTCTGAGTTATTCAATTAGGATAAAAACCACAAGTTTAGGAATATTGTGAGACCTTTGAATTTGTCTTTTGAAAGAGAGGACTGTGTCCTCTGTTAGCTGTGTTGTGCTTGCTCCCTAAGCAAACTCTCAATGTATTTTAGTTATCTTCGGGTTTTAGGCTTTACCAAGAAGCTGTATTCGGTAAATGTATTAAAGAACCCTCCAAACTGCTTTATATTGACCGGAGAGAAACATTCTTATTCTTCGGAATGGTACTTTGAAGTTTGAAGAGTTATTTTAAAAAAAGATTTAACAGCACTGTGAAGAGTTCTGGTCAAACAAACCTATTTAAAAAAAAGAGATTGGAAAACATGTATAAATAAAAATTGAAACGTAAAAATACTTTGAAGCTTCAGAAGCAAAGATTGGACCATTTCTCTTTTTTCTCCCTGCTCGTCGAACGATAGACTCTCTCATCTCCCGCATATGGCCATGGCCGACAAAAAATATGGAAACTGTGACGGTAAAGTCGCCGGGAAAAGCCAGCAAGGTACACTAGTTGAAAAGGAGCAAGTAGATACCGCTTCTACATCCTGGAGAATTGATCTCGCAAAGGTTGACGTTTGGTATGCCTCTTACGGATCCAACATGTGGAAACCGAGGTTTATTTGCTATATTCAAGGGGGACAAGTAAGTAGCCTTGTTTCGTTTCTTTTTGGAGTCTGAGCTTGTGTCTTAATTGACACATCTATGGCTGTTTGTGTTTATTTTCAGGCCGAGGGAATGATAAAAGCATGTGTCGGTTCAATGGACAAAAGTCCACCAAAGGAAATAATGTGGAAAACATTTCCACATCGATTGTTATTTGGCCGTGAAACTTCAATGTTTTGGGGTGTAGGAGGAGTTGCTTACACCAATCCCCTTACTAATCTCAATGATCAAACTCACATGTGTTTGTACAGAATCACGTTAAGTTTCTTCATCTCCGTTTCCGAGTTTTCTCTTTTCATATATCTGATCTTTTCTACTTATTCATTATATGGTTGTTGTTTTCGTGATCAGGCTTGAGCAATTCAACGACCTTCTGTTTCAAGAAAATGAGTTGAACGTAGATTCTGATTATCCGTTCTTTGATCTAGCTGCTCTGCGGTTAGCAGAGAAGGAAGGATCCATTTCACTTCAAACTGCTTCGGTTAGTCAGATAACAGATGGTTATTTAATAGGAACATGTAGTAGTAATCACACTTGACCCCTATATTGACATATTTTTACAGGATAGTTTGTATGGGAATGTTGTCTGCTTGGGGAAAGAAGGCGTCATTCCTATACTTACATTGACGTAAGATTTCATCATTCGTTATTCCTTTGCTAGCTCAGAAACAGAGTACTTAAACTGCTAAGCGGATGCTCTCTTTCAACTTTCATTTTTTTCTCAATAACTTTGTGTTTTGCAGTTGCACGCTTTCTGTTGTTGAGAAATTCAAATCGGGTGAGATCCCTATAAGACCTCCTGCAAAAGCCTATGCCAACACTTTAATAAGGGGACTTGTGAAAGGGGGAAGATTCTCTATAGAAGAAGCTGAGGCTTACATAGACAATGCTGCGTCTAAACCTCTCTAGTGTATTCAATTAGGATTAAAAAGAAAAATAAATCACAGGTTAAGAAATATTGTGAGACTTTTGATTGTGTCTTTTGAAAGAGAGGATGTGTTGTGTGCTTTGAGGTTGCTCTACTCTCTCTGTATGTAATTTAGTTATATTTTAAGATATTATAATGAACATTATTACAGTTCACAAAATTTGGCATAAGAACGAAAATAGAAATGGAAGAAAAATTATGCAAACATTTAAACATATTTGAGAATATTTTTCTTGTTCTTATAACTATTTTGTAACTAACTTTTAAGTTCTGTTATTGTGTAGTACTCTTGTAAAATATGTAAAACTTAAGAGAGGGAAATTAATTTCTTAGTAAAATTGGGCAAACTGATATTAATTGTTTGTCAATTTCATTATACAATTTTTTTTTATTTTTTTTCAGCAACCGTTTGATTAATTATTTAATGATCAGATATTTTGGGAATTTAATAATATAAGCTTACAGTATTCTCACTAAGTTGCCGTATCGTCGTCTTTTTTGTCAGCTAAGAAGATAATAAAAATTAAAACACAGAGCCGTTCGTTTGGCTGATTCGATTGTACCAACTTCCGACAAAGATTCCACCTTTTCCGATTGTTCGATTTCTTAGACCTTGAGCTTCTCCATTGGTTCATCGATCATTTCTTCAAGCAAAAGTCTCTCTTTTTTCTTTGCAAATTTCGCCCAAAGGAAAAGGGTACACGTTGTTACAGCTCCTCACCTTATCTCTGACGGAAAAATCGAAGCTTTCTCTGGGTTTTGCTCAGTAGTAATTCGATTTCCGTATAGTTTTGGTACAAAGTGGAAGGGTTTTGGGCATTGCTCTGTGGCCTGATTCCTGCGTTTTTAGGTCTCTCCTTGAGGTTGAATTCGTTTGGGAATTTTCAGATAACATTTCTGCCTGAAAGTGCCTGTTAACTCTGGTTCGATAGAGTGGGGATTGTTTAAAGCCCTGAGCTTTCAACTTCTTTCATTGGATTGGTGTTTGAATTGGAATGAAGAAGGAGAGATTGTACTGTTGTATTTTTGGGTTGCTCTCTTGATTCCTCAAGGCAAGAGAGGACGAAATGGATGTTTGGTTAATCGCAGCGACTGCTGCTACGGGATATATAGCTAAGCAGTTGCAGAATGTAACCAAAGGTAAAGATAACGTTCTTGAATCTTCTTCTGAAGATGTGAAGCCAGAATCTCCTCCTGGTTGCTTGCTTAGCAGATTAGTAAGAGTCAAAAAGGCTAATGAAAATAAGTTTGGGGATGAGAAAATGCTATCAGATGGGGATAATCCAGATGCATCTACGAGTGGGGAAAGCTCAGGATATTACGAAACTAACCATTCAGATACTTTGTTCGGTTTGATGCCCGAGTTCCCGGAGATGGAACTGGGGACTTGGAAAACCAGTGGTAATCTTGTAGGTGACACACAGTTGAATTCTTCATTTAGGAGAAACCAGCGGTTCAGGCGATTAATCAAACCTTTGAGTTCGATGGATAGCTGCTTAATGTCTCGGTTTCATAGAGAACAAATGACCATAGAAGATTACATGACTAGCCCATTTCCATCACCTCACGCTTCAGTTTCAAGGCCATTACTTGTCACTGATGGTACTCGAGTAATTAGCAAGAGTGCTGCAGATTCTTTGTGGCTGAGCCAACATATTGTTCTCAGTGAAGATAAGGCTACATTAAGTTGTGGAGTCCCCGGAGTGGAGTCTTCGATTGAGAGAGTGGGAAATGAGAAGAGCAAGAGTAGAAAACATGGTAAAGTTGTTGCAATCTTTGACTTGTAATTATTTATACTAAATGATTGAGTAGACTGTCCATGGCATTTAAGTTTCTTTTTTTCAGGACTAGGTGATGCAACAATGTTGTTACAAATCGGGATCTCGATTGGCATCATGTCCTCATTTATGGCAAGCCAAGCCGAAGTGAGCAAAGTCAAACAAGAGCTGAAGCAAACAGAGAACTTGGTGCATGATTTAGAAGATGAGCTTGAGATGAAAGACACGTTGATAGTGAAGGAGATAGATATTGAAAAGGCAGCTGAGAGTTCAGAATCTATAAGTAATATTGAAGCAGAGCTTGAAGCGGAACTTGAAAGGCTAGAAATTAACATGAATTCCTCCAACATTGAGACAAGACTCTCTGATATAATAGAGGTGTGTTGTCTACACTTTTAACTATGCTCTTTACTTTGCCTTGCCTGAATCACCACCAAAAACTCAAACAAGATATTCAAAGTTCAATTTTGATTTTTGTTGCAGATGGAGCCGGATTGTGAGGTAGAATTTGCACAGGGTGAACTGAGAGCTGATCGGGTTAAAGGGAAGCGTTTAGATGAAACTGAGTCCAACCAAGACCCAAGTGGTAACTCCACACCTGAGTCAGGAAACTATGCTGTCTCACCTCGCGAATTGAGCTTGCGGTTGCATAAAGTTATCAATTCACGTCTTGAGAAACGGATTGGAGAGCTCGAGACTGCACTCCAAGAGAGCCAAAGGAAGGTAGAGCAGCTAGTCATGGAATCAGAAAGCAAGAAGAAGTCATGGTCAAGATTATGGGAAACCCGTGAAGTGATGACCTATAAGAGTGAATCAAAAATCCCAGTTGCTATAGAGCACACCAAGACTAATCTTGCGGAGATGCAACCCCTGGTTATGAACTTAACTGGGGAAGCACTTGATGCATTCAATGAGTCTTACGACGAATTGATGAAAATAAACGATGACTCGGAAGATGATGATGGTGATTCACCATTGGAGATGCAAGATAGCGGGATTCACCAAGAAGATTTATCTTCAACAAACAAAAGCTCACCTTGGAGCCATCACAAGGATGATTTCAAGGTGCAGGAGCAGGAGCTGCTAGACCTTATTGGTATTGAAGACGAAGAAGAAAAAAGCAGTGACTTTGTGAATGAAATGGAGAAGCAACTGATAAAGCAGATTGTTGAGAAAACAAAACAAGGGTCTCCTGTTGTGTTGAATGCACAGAAGATGCTATTTCTCATGGAAGAAACTGAACATAATCTGTAACATTAGGCAGCATTAGAGTTTTGCGTGGATGGAATTCTTAAGGTCTGGTTAGTGTGTAGGCCACAAGCAAAGTTGATACAGAGCTCACTTTTTTGGTTAAAGTTCAAATTATACCTTACAAAACAATTTCAAGCTACAAATTATTTTCAAAGATAGCAAAAGCAGATTGTTTCTTGATAAAGTGTTTAATTCAGGAAGCAATGTAGAATAGCTAGCTACTACTAATCATAGGATTTAATATGAAAAGACAGTCTTGACAACATTTTTTGCTAGTTCCTTCAAGCTCTTTTGGCAACATCTTCGAATTCTCCACCTATTGGTCCATCTTCCATCTTCGTTTCACTTTTCTCCATGCTTCCAAATTGATCCTCACCGCCAAATTGGCCACCAGCAGTAAACTGGGTATTGTCACCACCGAACTGAGAGCTGTTGCCAACAGGGCTTCCTCCAAACTGGCTGTCTCCAGCGAATCCACCATTGCTGCTACCATAAGTATTGGCGCTACCATAACCACTACTTCCATTATAGTCACCAACAGCACCTGCGCTTGCACTTGAACCCTCCCCATAAGTGTTGCCGCTAGATCCAAAGCCACCGCTTGAACCATAACCTCCACCAGCACCTCCGTGACCAGTAGCATCGCCTCCATAGCCACCAGCACCACTGCCTCCATATCCACCAGCAGCATTACCTCCGTAGCCACCACCAGAATTACCTCCGTAGCCACCAGCACCGCCTCCATAGCCACCACTTCCTCCGTAGCCACCAGCACCTCCTCCGTAGCCACCACTACCACCATAACCACCACCACCGCCTCCATAGCCACCACCTCCAAAACCACCACCACTTGTTCTATCATTTGCATAGTTTACTTTAACAACCCGGCCATGGAGATCCTGAGGGAGGATTAAGGTAATGGATCAGGGAGAGTATCAATGAAAGTTAAACCCAACGAGACACGAGAAAGTTAACAGACATTATAACTCTTTCAAAGGTTTCATAGATTAGCAATGGAACTTACCCGGCCATCCAAAGCCTGGATAGCACTAGATGCCGCTTCTGAAGAGGTGAATGTAACAAATCCAAATCCCCTTGACCTACCAGTTTCACGATCCAAAATAACTCTAGCTGTGTAAAAACACAAAGGCTTGGTTAGCAGAAGGCAACTAAACAAACCATACTCAAGAAACAAGTGCCTAATTTATTCACTAAGACACTGCAATAGCATTTTGACAAGAATACTAAATAGATCAGTAACTTACTATCGACAACTTCACCGTATTTGGTGAAAGCTTCTCTTAAGCTATCCTCATCCATGCTATAAGCCATACCTTACAACAAGAAAAGAGAAAACAAAATCATAAAGTTAGTAACATAACAGCATAAACAAGTAAACAGATGAAAAGCCTATAGAACTAGACTCACCTCCAATAAAGAGCTTAGAAGATGACATACACCTTATTGCTTGAAAAAGCGAAGGGCTTGATAAAGAAACCTGAGCATTGAGTTGCTTGTTTGTGGTCTGCTTCAATATGTTCCCGAATTTACTCAAAAAAGCCATCGCAATTAGATATCTAGCATGAAAAAGACAAATACTTCAGCCACCAGATAGTCAATTTCAAAGTAATGATGATATCATTTCCTATTTTCTATCAAGAAATTAGCAAGTTTCATACTTTTTCCCCCTTAAGAAGAAGGGAATCTTAAAAACGACAATCAAAGCTTTTTTAACTCGTACTCTGCAAATACATGAACTACTAAGGAACCAAAAAGTGAATTCAATACCGTAACACAAAGATCGGAACCTAAATCCATGAAAATGAAAAGCGAAGAAATAACAGAGAACACTCAAAATCAGAAAAGAAAGAACCTTCAAAACAGCTAACGAGATTCAAAGCTGAGAGTGAAATGAGCGTGAAGAGTGAAGTACCTCTACACTGACTTCGCTTCCTCTGTGATTTCTCGCGTCCGTTAAAACTTAAAACCCTACTTCTCCCAGAAAGGGTTTATGTAGCGAAGTTGCAAGATCTGAGTCAATCGTGACCGTTGAATCTAAAATGATTTTGGAAAATCATATTAGACACGTACGGGGTTTTCATTGGGTAAGTCATTCGTTTATGTGACAGCCCAGTAGCTCTAAGCCTATAACGATTTAATCTCTCTATTTTGGTTTTTAAACGAAAATAAAAAGGAAGAATTCGAAGATTAACTTAACTTAGAAAGATATTTCGAAATTAAACTTTTTTCTTAGAAGTTTGGTAAAACTACGTATAATTTTTGTAATTGAATCCTATACATTAAACTTCTAGTTTGAATATTGTTGCAATAAAATTATAATATAGAAGTATTAAAAGATAAAAGGAAAACAAAAAAAAAAGTTAACCCTTAACAAAACTTTATTCTCTTTTGTAACTGGGCCTTATTCTCTTTTGTTATTTCAGCCCATTTGATTTGCTGAAAATGCAACCCGAATCACATTATTTTGACCCGAAAGTGAATGGGTTAAACCCGAAACATGAAATACTCAAAAAGTTGTTGCTTTTAGGGTTTTGTGGTCTCCGCTAGTCAGGCGTTTACTCTCTCTCTCTCTCACATTTTCTCATTCTCTCCTACAACAAGTTTCCGCCGCTAAGCCACTCACTACGCAGCCATGGCAAATCCTGACCGTATCCTTCATTATCTGTGTCTATTTGTATTTGCTTTATGAGTTTTTGTCAAAGCTTTCTTCTAAGAAGATTCTTTTTGTTCAGAGGGTTTTAAATATAAGCTGATTTCTTCATTCTAGCTGGATCTGTTGTTAGTTCTTTTGACACTCTTGTTTTTCTACGATGGATTTAGATCTTCTTCTTTGTTTTTATTTTTTTGTAAATCGTTCATAAATTCTTAACTTTTAGGGTTTATGAAGAATTATCGTGGTTCTTCCTTGTTGATCTGATGTTTTGACTCGTGAAAAAATCATAAATTTTGTTATTCCTTCATTGTTTTTTTCTATAGATGTTTCAGATGTGCTACATAATTTGTCGATTGATCCAACAACCAAGGCTTTAGCTCCTGATTCTGAAACAAAGGTATTTTTCTGTGGTTTAGTGTTCACCTTTTGTTTAGTGATTCAGAAAACATGCCTTTTGGTTTCAATAAGAGTAATTTTCAGAGTGAACTTATAAAGGCTAGTGTCCATTTTAGTTGCAGGGGGCTTATGGCGGAAACGGTAATGACTTCTTGCTCAATGATGAGTTAGTGGAGGCTACCAAAATTGGTAAACCTAGTCTTTTGTCTAAAGATGGAGGTGTGACCAAAGACAAGGGATCCAACCTTAAGAAACTCGGGTACCAAAGTGCAGCTTATAACGCAAAGGGTTCATATGGGAAGGGTGCCTATGCTTATGGGTACTATCCCCCAGCATATCAGTACCCAAGACATGGTTACACTGGGAGCTATGCTTCAGGGAAAACCAATCTTCAGTATCAGTACCTGGTATGTTCTTATTTCATTCATTGAGCTGTAGTTATAATCACTTGGTATGTAATCTTGACTTGTTTATTCGTTTAATTTATTATCATCTTATTTTGCAGACTCAGCAGGGAAGATCAGCTGGTAATGGTCAATCTTATGGAGGATACATGGACAACATTTACTCCAATTATGGGATGTGTGGACCTTACACGAATGGCTATGGGTATGGCTCTTACGGTTATGACTCATGGAAATACATGCCCAATTGGTATGCGGTTAACAATACCTACAAGCCAAGAAACGGGTATCATGGATATGGCAAAGAAAACATTGAGGGGTTAAATGAGATGAATAGAGGTCCACGAGCTAAGGGTTTCAACAGCCAAGATGGTTCCAAGGTGATGGCTGTGTCTTTGAAGGAGCAGAGAGTGACTGAGACTGAGAAACTCAGTGAAGATGTGTCTCTTTTAGATCCCAAGGACTACAATAAGATAGATTTCCCTGAGACCTACACAGAAGCAAAGTTTTATGTAATCAAATCGTACAGTGAAGATGATATTCATAAAAGTATCAAATACAGTGTTTGGTCCAGCACTCCTAATGGTAACAAGAAGCTGGATGCCTCATATAACGAGGCAAAACAGAAGTCAGATGGCTGTCCCGTGTTTCTACTTTTCTCTGTGAGTGAATAATTTTTTTTGAATATGTTATCAACCTCTGCTGTGTATTTCAGTTTTAGTTGTAGAGTTCTTATGTTTTCATTGATGCAGGTAAACACTAGTGGACAATTTGTTGGTTTAGCCGAGATGGTAGGCCCTGTTGATTTCAATAAGACTGTTGAATACTGGCAACAGGACAAATGGATTGGTTGCTTCCCTGTTAAGTGGCATTTCGTTAAAGATATCCCTAATAGCTCCTTGAGGCATATAACTCTGGAGAACAATGAGAACAAGCCGGTTACTAATAGCAGAGACACACAGGAAGTATGTCCGCTCACTGTGTTATTTATCATCTTTTGTATTCTAATAATTGAGCTGTCATTTATTTTCTTACCATTTTTTTGTCTGCAGGTAAAGCTCGAGCAAGGCATTAAAGTCATCAAGATTTTCAAGGACCACGCAAGCAAGACATGCATCCTCGATGATTTTGAGTTCTATGAGAATCGTCAAAAGATTATCCAAGAAAGGAAAAGCAAACACCTGCAGATCAAAAAACAGGCAACAATCCTCTCTGAAACCAACAATTCATTGATATATATAATTATATAACAGGAATATCTTACAAATTTTGGTATTGTTTCCAAGCAGACATTGGTGGCCAATGCAGACAAAGGTGTAATGTCAAAAATTAATCTTGTGAAACCTCAAGAGTCTACTACAGCCTCAGAAGATGCAGCAGCACTAGGAGTTGCGGCTGAAGTGACTAAAGAATCGAAAGTGGTGAAAGAGACCGAGTTACCTGTGGAGAAAAATGCTGTTGCTACTGCCTGCTGAACCAACCTTTGGTTTTAAGTGGGAACTGGGTGGGCTGTTTTAGGCTATTTAGAGCGTTTCTCTAGTTTTGTTTCCATTCCTGAATTTGCAGACTTTTTTTTTTTTTTTTTT
>Ga0041059_1001691_pt1 | contig 17243 bp, 9 predicted proteins | sample AraColnosormetaG_FD_56232 | JGI IMG/M metagenome (GOLD analysis project Ga0041059, IMG submission 56232) | Arabidopsis roots microbial communities from North Carolina, USA - Col MF nosort | ecosystem: Host-associated > Plants > Roots > Unclassified | place: USA: North Carolina | collected 2013-09-02
AAAAAAAAAAAAAAAAAAAAAATGGTTTCTTTGCCTTCAATCTAGTTTATCTAAGAATAAAAATCAATGCCCAAAAATAGAAAGTAGATTTTAGACCCAGAAATGAGAAATCTATTATAAGAGGTTTCGTGGAAAAGAGAGATCAAAAAGTAAGAAAATTGAAAGCAAAAATAACAACTTGTTGAAATTAGCTTCAGCTAAAAGATTGCAAAAGTTAAGCCGTGACGAGAGAAGAAAACAGTAGAGATAGAAAGTGGCGCACAAACACAACACAAGCACAAGCGTGTAGACAGAGAGAGACAACGAAGAAAGTGAAAAAGAAAGATCCCAACTTCACAGATCTGTCCCTCTCTCTCTTTCTCTAACGATAGAGCCCAGTGGCTGACGGATAGAACGAACCAAACCGGCGTTAAACCAATGCGTGGACTAATTGAACCGTGGTTTAATAAATCCGGTTTATATTGAATTCTTTGATTTGATCATATCCTCAACGTCACGGGTGGGGGAAGCGGCTGCTTAACGGCGTTAACAAATTCCGTTTTTTGTCTTTTTCTTTTACTTTTGTTTATCAATTAGACAAAAATAAATTACTTCAATTTTGGTTGCATGTGTTGGAATCTGTAGACCATGTGTTTTTGTCTCATGATTCTTTAATTGAAACTTACTTACCTTTCTTCTTGCACTTATTATTATTTATCCAAAAAATTAGTTTCACTTTACATGATTATTTATGGGACAACATGGTTCATGCCACTAAATGTGGTGGTCACTGGTCATAGTTATGCTTCACACTAAAGGAACATACGGTATCTTTGCATTACGCATGGTCATCCGTTTTATCCGATTAAAATTTGGTCCAAAAACGAGTTTTGTAAAAAAAAAAATTAGGTGTTACTTTTGCAATTAGTGTATAAAATCTAACTAAAACAAAATTCCAAATGGAGCCACAATAGTGAAAGATTTTTTTTCTTTTTATACATGTCATGACTTTATAAATTATTATTTTATAAATTAGCACTAAACTTTATTCTTTATCACACAATAAACTAGATCTCTAAAATTCAATTAATTATAATGTTAAATATGTATAATTTAAATAAAAATTTACATAAAGCAAAATGTCAAGTGGATCCCTTGAAATAAAGTGAAACTTCATTTTCCTTTAATATTAGCACTAAGTAGCAATCAAATTGATTTATACTAGGTACTAGATATTAACCCGCGGTATACCGCGGGTAGGTTTATATTTTAGTTAAATTAAAAACTTTTTTTGTAAAGATGATTTATAAATATATGATATTATTTTATTTGATTTTAAATGTATAGTACACTGCGAGTATTATATATTTTGTTGATATTGTTTATATTGTTTAGTGTTTAAGATTATACACTTGTATTTTAATTGTTAATTTTAGAGTTTCATCTATAGCATACCATCTTGTATTAATATCGATCTAAACCTGTCAATTCTAAGATTTTATAGCTTGTATTAAAGATTGAATCACATCATACACATTAAAAATATCTAATATGTTATTAATTATTGTAGTATATAAGATTATAAATTTTCAAAATAATATGTATGAAATTGAATAAATATACAAATTATGACCCGTTACTCAGTCGAAAGTTTTCTTAAATCTATTTTTAACCCGTTATAATATTTTTTCATGTATAAAACAGTTTATATTCGTTTTTAAAAATTCAAATCATGGTATATGCAAAATAATTCTAATTTTTTTTGATATACCGATGATATGATGATATTATTTGTTTCGGAAAAATAGAATCATATAAAGATGAGAAGTGAAGTATAATAATTAATAAAAAATTAATATGATAATTTAGATATCAAATCTAATATGTTGATTTTGATTGGTTACTTTTTTAGAAATTAATAATGTATTTCGTTTTTCTAATTAAATTAAATTAATTAAATTAGTATTTGACTTTTTAATCCTTAAAGAGATGAATTAATTTACTCTTTGAAATTTTATTTTTAATGGCACACCTATGTAATTAATTACAAAAATTAAGGTTACATTTAAAATGTACTTCCCAAATAATATAGTAGGATTAAATAGACAAAATGAGAAAAAAATTGGATTATATTTAATTAAAAAAAAAAGAATTTTATAAGTAACACTTTGATAGAAGAAAAATCCAGTTACTATAATATTTAACTTTTACTCTTTAATGGATAGTGATGAATGAATATACAAATTCTTTAAAGGAAATGAATCCAAAAGAAATTAATATATTTTCTAAAACATACATATATCAAAGGTAATAAATATTTTTATTTTTTTTCGTCGAAACAGGTAATATATATTATTGAAACAAAAAAAGAAGAAAATAATAAATATTTCTTAAAATTTGGGCCTATAAATACATGAGATTGGGCCACCATTACCATCTACTTCGTTTTCCTTCAAATTTAAACTGATATCCTTCGATTTCTCTCCATCTCTCAGACGCAATCTAAATCCAAAATCTATTGCTGCGAATAGTAAGATGCATAGCTCACTGGAGACCACGGCTCCGGCGACGTTGGAGCGACGAGGTATATACAAATTTCCTTTTAAAATCGTATATCGGTGGCAAAAAATCTCGAGTTATGGTGGTTTATAGTTTGGTTTAGAGTCAGCTGGATGATTAAGGTTGAGAGATTTAAATTGTGTTTAAGTCAACAAAATAATTTAAGATAGTCCTTGCTTAGATTTTTAATCTTTAGTCTCTTTTCTGTTTGCATTCCTGTAGAATTATTTTGGCAGAACCTATGTTTGTGTTTATGAATTGTCACAAGACTCTTGCTTTATGTTTCAAAGACTTATATAAGCAGTTTTACGTGGAACATAATCACCAGAGTCAAATCTTGGAGACAAACTGATACTAAAAGGGTTGAAATTTTACGGTTTCCATGGAGCGATTGCTGAAGAAAGGACACTGGGGCAGATGTTTCTTGTTGACATTGATGCGTGGGTGAGTCTGAAAAAGGCTGGTGAATCAGACAACTTAGAAGATACAATTAGCTACGTCGACATTTTCAGGTTAGCTAAATACATAGTATCCCGATTTGCGTTCATCTTTAAGTTGTATAGTTATGATTATGTTGTTGACATAATTGATATTGTTTGCAGCCTAGCTAAGGAAATTGTTGAAGGGTCACCAAGAAACCTTTTGGAGACAGTCGCGGAACTTATTGCTTCCAAAACGCTTGAAAAATTCCATCAGATAAACGCTGTTCGAGTGAAGCTCTCAAAGCCAAATGTTGCACTTATTAAGAGCACCATTGATTATTTAGGGGTCGATATATTCAGACAGCGAAACACTAGTTCAAAGAACTGAATAACCCAACAAAACTTTGTGTCGGGACTTATATCCATGAACTTCTCTTACACATCTTCATATCCAAAAGCTTTGAACTATGTTAAGAGCTAATTTAGATGTTCAATATTTTCTTTTCTTTCCTTTATGTTCTTTCGAAATTGTCGTTATTTTCTTAATAAATTACAAAGAGTTATCTTCTTAAAAAGTCTGTTTATGTTTATTGTGTCTGTTTTTGTAATTCTAAAGCATCATTGCCCATTTAGGTGACCAGTGATCACACAAAGAGTCAATGAGCATTTTCTTTTTGGCCGTTCATGTGTTTGGTGTGGTGAAAAAATGAACGTGTAGAAACGGAAGGAAAAATTCCCTAACATAGTCAAAGACTTTGATCAGATGGGTTTGATTGGGCTAACAAGTAAAAATAAAAAGTGGCGGGTAAAGGAAAAAATCGGGCTATGGCCCAATAAAATAGGCGGATAAGGGAATAGGCAGGCCCATTTAAACCCTTTGGTTGGAAGAGAAAGAAAATCACAAAATCAGAGGAGGAGACGAAGAAGACCGAACCCTATTTCCGACCATGTCGCAGCCGAATCTTCTAAGATCCGTCATAGCGCAGGCAATTCACGGAGAGAAATCGGTTGTGTCTCGACGCAATTTCTCTTCTTTGCGTAGTAAATATGATGGTAACGTTCTCTGATTCGGCAAGAAATCTATCAAACTATCGTGAGTGTAATTGATTTGCTTATTTTAACAGAGAGAGAAATGTTTGCGAAGACAAATAGACGTCGTTTATTGGCTTTTTTAGTGGCTACCTCTCTCAGCTTCCATCTCTGGGGTAATGTTGAGTTTTTTTGCTGTTTTGTGGTAAAGAGCAAAAAAAAAACAAATTCGTTGTAATTTTTTTTTCAAACATCAGAATTTACCAAGAAGAAAAATGCTCGGCGTGAAGAAAAGAATGAGGTAATCAATTGTTTATTATTGGTTTTCAACATTTGGAAGATTTAATGGAGTTGAAATACCAAAAAACTTAAATAGAGAAACTTATACATTTGTGCTTTCTCTGATTTGCAGGCGAAGAAGGTGCAGCAGGTGGATCTGGAAGAATTAAAATAAGAAAAGATTATGTTTGATGCAGTGAACAAAACGAATGTTAATGTGTTTAGTTACTTTATGTTGGATTCCCTTTGTGTTTAAATCCAACATAACTAAATGATATATTCATAGCAGAGGAACTATCTTGCTCCAGATATATAGAATTAGTTTACTAATTGTAAGGAGACACATTTCATTGGAAAGAAATGGGGACAAGTAATGTTCCAATTCCTCATCATCACCCAACATGTTGCCATATTTAGATCCGAGTATGTTTTTTGACGCATCACTTTGGCATATCATTTCTTTATCCACCCCCATTTAGATTCTATTAAAGGAATCTCCAATGGCTGAAACTTCAGAGATGGTAAAACTAAGTTTTGAGACTTTTGATACCTGAAGATGTTTGTCTACCTCCACAAAAAAGTTTGGATTTGTCTTTCGCACATTTTCTTAAATACGGTTTCACTATTATAATGATATAAATTGATAGGCCTTGGTGAAATAAATCACTAAAAATATTGTAATAATTAACATATACTGTACTATGTTTTCGAGTATTATTTAGATTTGCAACGCACAAAAAGAAATTAGTTGATAACTTAATCTAGTCTTCTGAATCTTCTCGGTTAATGTCATCGAGGATTACAATGAGAGAAACTATAAAAGCAAAGTCAACATTCGGATAGACAGTAACCGAAAAATTACTCTTCCCAATTAATATGCTTTGTGCCGTATGTTTCTTGTGCATCTGAAAAAAACAACAAAACAACAACAATGACTCAATTAACACGATCATATAACTAGCTAGTCCGGTTTATACAATTTACAGACAATTTGATCAGTGTAATTACCTGAGCAACAATGGCATCAGATTTGCCGGCGTAGACGACACAAGACCGGTCGATCCAACTTCCTTTAACATGGAAGTCGCAAATCTTCATTTCTTTATTATGAGCCAAAAAGATGTCTAGTTTTGGCTTCATTATTTGAATCATTGAAGATCGTTTCAATGTGTATAATAGATCACTTTGGTCTGTACTCTTCCCTCTATATACTAGCCACCTATCATGCAAGCTCACCTTCTACAATTTTTATGTTATAAGAAAAAAAAGTTGTGGATCAGATTTTATTGGATGATCTATGACGATTTAACATACTCGAATGAGTGATGATGATTTTGATATTATTTACAATTAGTTGATAGACGTATTGAAAAAGTGTACCTCCATGCAAGTTATAAGAGCATGTTTGTGTATATATGATTTGCATAATGAAATTTTTTTTTTGTATCACCATGAAAAAATTGTGCCTCTCCATGCAAGTTATAAAGAATTGTAGTTGATAGACGTATACTTACATTTTCTCTCAAAGTCAAGATTGGAGTATCGTATGCGTCCAATAAAATCCTTTTGTCGCTGATGCTAAACAAAGGTTCCTTGACTTTGAAAAGGAGATTGCCGTTAACGTCCGTGACGGCGAAGTTACCATCGGTTAAAGTCATCACCTTCCGTACGATTCCCAACTCGATAGGGTACGGTGCACAGAAATTAGGGCTAACGATCGCCATCTTTTTGAAGATCTCTCTCTGTTTTTTTTTTCTCTTTTACGATTCTTGTATAAGGTGGAGATTTGTGTTCGTTTCTCAATCTTTTTAGTTATTTATAATTAGGATATTCCAAGTATTGTGTGAAACAAATCTTCGTGTTTTTAATTTTGTGTTTTTGGCTATATATGTTTTGTTTATTTTTAGAACTTATCTTATTTTAAATCTGCTAGCCAAGTTGCAAGCTGCAAACACGTTAGCGTTACTACACTTTTTTTTTTTGGTTATATAAAAAAAAATAGTTTGATGGAAAAAAAATATTATAAATTGAGGAAATATCTTCTTTTTTGCCAGAAAAGGAAATTAGAAGAAACGTAAAATTAGAAGGTAACTTTTGGTAGGATTAATATGACTTAATTAAAAATGATATGAATGGAGTATGAAAAAGAGAATGATTTTGTTGATAAAATATACTGTCATATAAAATTGGAAAATCCATGCATATTCAATCAAAGTTTTTCTTTTCTTTTTCAATATACCTTTTTAATCCGCTTTAAATACTTCATTATATTTAATTCCTCACATCTTGATCACGGATTATAAATCAAATTTATGTAAAATTATCTTCTCTAAAAAAATAAAAATAAAAATTGAGACATATACATGAGTAATAAAATCCAAACCTTTAATAACAGGGCCAGGACGTTAACGACGGTTAAGTTAGATAGACAAGATTTTGAGCTCGGCCCATTTATCAAAAAGCCCAAATAAGAAGACACACACACGTAAAGAAATCAGTGAGACAAGGTCAAAGCTTCTTTATTGTCTCGGGAAAAACAACAAGGAATTAAACAAATATTAAAAAAACTGGGAACAAAAAAATCCAGTAGAAGTCGTGGGGTTCAATGTTCATGTAAATTGATTGACACGCCCCCTAAACCCAAACCTCTCTTTTTTTTTGTTTCTTATATTATAGAGAAAAAGAGCTTTTTCCCGGAAAGTTGTTCTCATCTTGGAAAATCAAATCTCGGAAACGCAGTCTTCAGCTAAATCATGAGCAACGAGTAGTAAGTGTTTCTCTCCTCCTTGAGAGCCATTCTTTCGTTTTCGATTTTACTCACACCGATTTCGATTTTTTGTTGTTGTAGCGATTATCTGTTCAAGCTTTTGTTGATCGGTGACTCCTCTGTTGGAAAATCGTGTCTTCTTCTCCGATTCGCTGTGAGTTTGACTTGATTTTGATTCTTAATTGATTCCGTCGTCGAGAATTAGCTCGTGTTAGGTTTCTTCTTTTGTACTGTTTCGTGATTTTGGGATTTGTTGCTATTTCTAGGATGATGCTTACATTGACAGCTACATAAGCACCATTGGTGTTGACTTCGTAAGTTCATTCTTTGACCTTGTTTACATACATGATCGAGATTGTTTTATCCCAAACTTACTTATAATGTGGTTGGTTTTGCAGAAAATTAGGACGATTGAGCAGGATGGGAAGACGATTAAGCTGCAAATTGTGAGTTTTCAATTATATAATATGTTTTGGATGATTGTGTTTACTCAATTTTACTGTTGCTGCTCTCTTTTAGTGGGATACTGCTGGACAGGAGCGTTTCAGGACCATCACTAGCAGCTATTACAGAGGAGCTCATGGAATCATTGTGAGCAATCTTTATATTCGCTTTCTTACTTGCTTTTTTTTGGCTTACCTAGACTAGTGTTATGTCCCTATTTCCATTTCTCATTTTAAGTGGTTTAGTCTGAGATTGGTATTGTAATGTTGGAATATGAATCATTTTAATGTTGTAATCCACCCTTTAAGTGATGAACCTTAATGATGATAATTGCAACAGATTGTTTATGACTGTACTGAGATGGAAAGCTTCAACAATGTGAAGCAGTGGTTGAGTGAGATCGATAGATATGCCAATGAGAGTGTTTGCAAGCTTTTAATCGGTAACAAGAATGATATGGTTGAAAGCAAAGTTGTTTCCACCGAAACTGGAAGGGTAAGCTCACATCCCTAGTTAAGTTCCCAGCAATTTTTCCATTTATGATTTTGCTTCTATCTTATGCATAACATCCTTTGCATGGTACTTTCCCCTTTCCTCATTTGATCATTTCATGGTTTCGCATATCTTTAACCATGTGATGATATTACAACCATTGAGATTGTTATACCAGAATTTACGGCTATGAATGTAGATGATCTCTGACCAAATTCCCAAAGCTAGATGATCTGAATCCACCGAGTAGAAATTGCTTATTTTTGCAGCAGCTGTTACTCCTGATACAACTGTGAATTGGTTTTCTTACATTTCATCTACTCAAAATCACTGCAGGCCTTAGCAGATGAGCTTGGAATTCCCTTTCTTGAGACCAGTGCCAAGGATTCTATTAACGTTGAACAGGCATTCTTAACTATTGCTGGCGAGATAAAAAAGAAGTATGTTCACTATCTTTAATCTTTCGCCATAATTTTTTCTGCGAAGATTTAACATAGATTAGGTTTAGTAAACTTGTTCTATTACTATATTCCTTGATCACCATTATATACATCAAATCATTCTCTGTGTTTTTTTCTGCTGCAAAGCATCTTGATTCTCCACTGTTTTCATGAAATAAACTATTCATGTAAAGTTTCAAATCCGAAGTGTGCTATTCTAGACTTGATGACTAATGGAAAGCAAATCAACAAACTAACTGCTGTATCCTTGTAGCTTCCTCAAGCTTGTGTACTTAACTTCTGTTGATAGATTTTCCATATGGTTGATATCTTGTATCGACATTTGCTGATTCAGTCTAGTTTATGTAACATGGAGAATTGAGTCTAATCATATCGTAACTCATTTTCTTTGCAGAATGGGAAGCCAAACGAATGCAAACAAGACATCTGGTCCTGGAACTGTCCAAATGAAAGGTCAGCCAATCCAACAGAACAATGGCGGTTGCTGCGGTCAGTAGTTTAAAAAATGTTTTAATCAAAACTATCTGAGACTCTTTTTTTACTTCCTTTTTAACTAAGTGTTGTGAAAACCAATGGCTGTTTAAAACAACTAAGAAATGTAATATTCCATGTCGCTGTGTCTTGAATAAGCTATGGTGTTAGTTGCAAGATACTTCTCTTTAATATAGTTCAGTCTTGACTTTGACCACACAGGGATATGCAAGCAACTCATGGTTTTGAATTTTGATTGTGTATATATATTAAAAATAGTGATAGATATTCGTTGCTGTATAGGCTGGACCATGTTCATTACCATAGATATTTAAAACTTGCAGCTAAGTCCATAGAATGAGGAAAAGCAAAAACAACATATGAGAGATAAATCTCAATAATGTAAATGCTGAATTATATATACTTCAAAGATACGAGTCCAAATCAAATTCTTCCATTTTCTTACGCTAAAGTATACGGATTTCCAAAAGAAGATTTGTTCTATTTCGTTTACAACGCAATTCTAGTTTATAATAACTCATCATATACTCATGTGGTTTCAAAATACCCCAAATGCATGTTTTTCTAGAAACAATCAGTTTTCTGATTTTGATGAAATCAATCATACCTAGATTCATTCATTTACTCCCACAATTTTAGAAGAAAATCTCATTCCTGCACATCCTTATTTAAAAAATAAAATAAATCAAAAGTGATCTTATTTGTTTGTGTTTAAGTTTTATAAATTCATTTTTTTTTGTTTGAATGATAAAAAGACAGACAGGAAAGATCTCATGACAACGACAGTTAACCGACCTGGTCCCTCTAAAATAAAGTCTGACACAGACTCTCAAACTTTGTCAAATCCAATTCTTATTATTATTGGTAATGAGACTTTTTCTTCACATTCTCCAGATATGTATATTCCCGAGAAAATGAGGGAAAGTATCTTCTAATCGGGAAAAACATCTCCACGTTCCTTGCCCGTCTCGTAGGTTACGCATCAGCAGCTGGGTTTTGTCTGGCAAAACTATAACCAAAAGCTTCCTTTCTTATAAATTGCCTTACGTTTTAAGGTGTTCTCTTCTCACTTCTTCCCCATGATTCATCTTGACTCCACAAATTCAGGGCAATCTTTGATTCTCTTTGGTCTTTGATTTGAGGATTAATTTGTTTTCTAAAGGTGTCTGCTGATTCAATTGAGTATGGAGAAGAAACGAGATGTTTCTGAGTACAGAGAGAGACTTAATGAGACCTTGTCGTCTCCTGAGCTCATTAATGAGCAAACTCTTAAAACCCTAGTCAGAAAACAACTCAATGAAGGTTTTTCTTGTTGTTGATTTGCTATATACTCTTTAATTTTGCCTTTGCTACAATGTTTTTTTTTTATGTTTTCACAGAGTGTAGTGTTGATATATTGGATCAAAGAGTAGCTGCTTTATCCAGTACAATTGAGAAGCTTAGGAGTGTATCAACAAAGGATCAAGACTTGTCTAAATCAAGCACCGAGGCATCTTATGGTGATTGGAAAGTATGTTTCTCTTTTGGCTCTATTGGACAGTTTTTGTGAAACAGAATTGTCATAATGTTAGCCAATTAGTGTTTTCTTGTTTATAGGTGAAACATGATGATAAAGATTGTCGTGTTATGTACCGTGAAGGACTTAAAGGAAGTCCATTTCATACATTGCTCGTTGAAGGTTGCACTGATGGGACTATCGAAGACTGTAAGTTTTTCTATAGAGTTTGCACCGCAAGAAAACAGTTTTCGATTTGTATCTAACTATGTTTATACAGGTTTATGTGTATGCTGGGAATCATCATTCTATGAGAAATGGTGAGAGTTTAATGTTTTGTTTATGGAATTGTCTATTGTTTGCGAAATTTTTTGGTCTTTTTGTTTGATGTTTTCTATGTCTTTCAGGTGGCCAAAGTTGACATTTCCGTCATTCAGGGTCTTAGAAGCTAAATGCTTGCAAAAGTTTAGGATTGATGAACAGATATGTTTACTGAGGTTTGTTTTCACAAATTGTAATAATGTTTGTTCCTACAGTTACATTTTCGTGAAGCTAATCCAAAGCTGAAAACTTTGATCATATTTTTTGGGGAGGTAGGGTGAAAGCACCGTGGCCACTGACAGACAGAGAAGCTGTTCTGCAGTTTTTCGTATTCGAATACTTTAAAGATGATTTAGTCATCATCCTACTTAACTCGGTAAAACCATGTTAGCTTTGTTTTTTTGCATCTTAATCCAGTTCTTAGTGATTTGACAGTATCCTAAACTCTTATCTATTAGTACATCTTTAGATCGAAGTGGAGAGCGGCAGTGTAGCTGAAGTGAATGCGGTGAGGATTGACTTCGTAGGCGGAGTTGCGATACAAAAAGTGACTCCAGAGAAGAGTTACATAAGGTGAGTGTTGAGTGAATGAGAACATGTTTCTATAACCAAACATTTCGAATGTCTTTGGCGGGTTTTTTGAATCGCTAAACTTTTGTAGATTTATAGCGGAAGTGGATATAAAGCTGGACTTGGTTCCTCCATCTCTTATTAATTTTATGTCTAGGCAGCTTCTTGGTAACGGTTTCAAACTTTTCAAGAAGGTCAGTTCCAGTTTTATTTACTTCACAAAAACTTGATATGCCTGGTTGCTAGCTTGTGTGATGTTGTGGTGTTTACTTGAATGTTTACAGACTATTGGTTCGGTGGCTGAATCCGATGATTACAAGACAGTTTTAGCTGATCCATTGTATACTCATATACGTGAAGCTCTGTATTCTAGTGATAAAACTGATGAAATCTGCCAAGTAAATGAGCTTCATAGCCAACAAGGAAGAGATTGTGAAGAGAAAGAACCCAAGTTGGAAGCTGATGATGATATGGAAAAAGAGAATGAGACTCGAGACTGCGAGAATGAATCTGTACCTTGCAAAAGAGATGTTCCTGAGATCGAGGAAGAAGAATGTGTTGATGATTTAAAGGAAGAAAACAAAAGTTCTCCTTCTTCTTCTTCTTCTTCTTCTTCTTCTTCTGAGGATGAAGACAAGAATGGCAAAACACGTTTCTGCATAAGTCCGGAGGTGAAGCAAGCTTTAGGGACATTAGAGAGAGTAATATCAATGGTTAGAAAATCCAAAACAGATAATAATAATACATCAACCTCTTCGGAGGAAGAAGAAGAAGAAGCATCATCATCTCCAATGCAGCATTCAGGGAGCACTCAGATTGTTTCTAGTAGCAAAGTTTGTATTCAAGATCCTAACACTGAACTTCTCGATGAAGCATCCTTTGCACATTATCACAACAGCAACAAAATAGCTCCTGCATCACCCGAGATCGATCTTACAACAAACTCTGAGGTAACAAGGATAACAGTCTCGCAAGCAACAAATCTTTTCTGCCAAACAACAGAGAATAGTGACGACAATTACAAACCGAGCGGTTTAAACGGAGGTAAGAGCTCAAATCTGCAGAGGAAACGTAAACCGAGCTGCTTTGGTTTCAGGTTTTGGAGAAGAAGGACTTGAAATTGTCATTGGTAAATCCAAATATTTTGTCTCTTTGAAGTTGCAGATCATTATATACAAGGAAACATAGTGTTAAGATTTTGAGAGCAAGTGTTTCAATAAAAATGTAACCATAGAAAGAAGATACAATAAAGTTGTGTATGAATAAACCGAAACTTAATATGGTTAACTCAAAACAAACCGGTTCGGTTCGTGAGTAAACCGAATAAGCCCTAAATGGCTAATGGGCTTGGACCCGCGTAAAGGGGATAATAAACCCTAAGCAAGTCTCATCGTCGCCGTCTTTCTCATAGACTTAACATTTCATATAGAGAAACTTGAAACAACAATCTGAGCAAAGAGCGTTTTATCTTGTTGATTTTGGAATCTCCATTACGATGGAAGGTGCGGCTGATCAAACTACGAAAGCGTTATCTGAATTAGCCATGGATTCTTCTACCACCTTGAATGCTGCTGAGTCTAGCGCTGGTGATGGAGCTGGACCTCGGAGTAAAAAGTACGTTTTCGTCTGATGTTATTATATTACTCTCCGATTTCTGTGTATCTTCCTTCGTACGGGATTTGATTGTAGCGGATGCGTTGAATTCTTTTGTAGTGCTTTGAAGAAGGAACAGAAAATGAAGCAGAAAGAGGAAGAGAAGAGACGAAAGGACGAAGAGAAAGCTGAAAAGGCTAAACAAGTGAGCACTCTTCTTAGCTTTCTTATGATTCCTAACATTCTCTATATTCTGGGGATGTCATCATAGATTATTGAATCCTCTTGGTAGCAGATTTGATTCAGATATCCAGTTTTCGTAGTTATTGAGATTTGATTCTATTGATGCAGGCACCTAAAGCAAGCTCCCAGAAGGCAGTGGCAGCAGATGATGAAGAGATGGATGCAACGGTATGAATCTGTTCGATAGTTTCCTTGTGATTTTATGAAATGCATCTTCTAACAGATAATGCTTGTTGATATTCTTGTTGCAGCAATACTATGAGAACAGATTGAAATATCTTGCGGCTGAGAAGGCTAAAGGGGAGAATCCATATCCTCACAAGTTCGCTGTGTCAATGTCGATTCCTAAATACATTGAGACGTATGGTAGTTTGAACAATGGAGATCATGTTGAAAACGCTGAGGAGTCTTTAGCTGGTATATTAAACTGCTAAATGCTATTTGCATAAGTTTTATTTGCCGCTTGATTCTTACATTGGAAAATCTTTGCTAGGGCGGATAATGAGCAAGCGATCTTCCTCTTCCAAGCTCTTCTTCTATGATCTACACGGTGATGATTTCAAGGTCCAAGTCATGGCTGATGCAAGGTGAATGCTTTGTTTACCGGATTCTCTTCTTTTTTATAAAGAATAACTTTATGCACATTACTTAGATTTATTACATTTTTATCATTCCAGTAAGTCAGGATTGGATGAAGCTGAGTTCTTAAAGCTCCATTCGAATGCTAAGCGTGGTGATATTGTTGGAGTCATTGGGTTTCCAGGTTCGTGCAGCCTCTATTTTTTTCTTCTATTTTCAATCTTAAAGCCTACCCCAACATTCTTTTTCACTGTTTACATTACTCTAATTTCAGGAAAAACTAAGAGGGGAGAATTGAGTATCTTTCCCCGATCATTTATTCTTCTGTCCCATTGCCTCCACATGATGCCGAGAAAGGCTGATAATGTTAATGCAAAGGTAGAGTAAATTCTCTGTGGCTGTTATAGTACCTTTTAAGTCACCTTATTCGTTTTACACTAACCTCTTTCACTTTTTTTGCTCTACTGTAGAAACCTGAAATCTGGGTTCCAGGTCAAACGAGAAATCCTGAAGCATATGTTCTGAAAGACCAGGTAATTTTTACAAAGGTCTATTGAGAATGTTATAGCCTCTTACATTGTTAAATGTCATTTTTTTGGGTGGTTCACTCTGTTGCCTGTCGGTGGCTTAGATTCTAGTGACTCTTTCTATCCGAGCAAACTTGTGATGTCTTTGTTTGTTGTCAGGAATCAAGATATCGTCAGCGTCATCTTGATATGATTTTGAACGTGGAGGTTCGTCAGATATTCAGGACTAGAGCTAAAATCATCTCCTATGTCCGCAGATTCCTCGACAACAAAAATTTCTTGGAGGTGTTCAATTTCTCCCAAGAAAAATCTTTACCTTCTTTTGATATTGCCTCTGGTTCAAGTGTTCTTTCCTGCATTTGATATCCTTAAATTTTATTTAGGTCGAGACACCTATGATGAACATGATTGCTGGTGGAGCAGCTGCTAGACCTTTTGTGACACATCACAATGATCTAGATATGAGGCTGTACATGCGAATCGCACCTGAACTCTATCTCAAGCAACTTATTGTTGGTGGCTTGGAACGTGTTTACGAGATAGGAAAGCAATTCAGAAACGAGGGTATAGACCTGACCCACAATCCGGAGTTCACCACTTGCGAGTTCTATATGGCTTTTGCAGACTACAATGACCTGATGGAAATGACTGAGGTTATGTTGAGTGGCATGGTTAAGGAATTAACAGGTGGTTATAAAATCAAGTATAATGCTAATGGGTATGACAAGGATCCAATTGAAATCGACTTTACTCCACCATTCAGGTTTGAGACAATATCTTCATTGATTAAACACAATCTTCAGGATAAAGCTGTTTGTAGGAACTTTCCTTTGGTAATAATCTACTCAATTTTTGTTTTTTGTAGGAGGATTGAGATGATAGGAGAGTTAGAGAAGGTTGCTAAGCTCAATATACCAAAAGACTTGGCTAGCGAAGAAGCTAACAAGTATCTGATTGATGCATGTGCGAGGTTTGATGTCAAATGCCCTCCTCCTCAGACAACAGCTCGTCTGTTAGATAAAGTAAAATCTTCTGTCTCCCTCCTGCCTTTCTAGCATATTTGGTTTAAGAAATTTAAATCTGAATTTTGTCCCTTTTTATTTTATTTTGCAGCTTGTTGGAGAATTTCTGGAACCGACATGTGTGAACCCAACTTTCATCATCAACCAGCCCGAGATCATGAGTCCTTTGGCTAAATGGCACAGATCGAAGAGTGGATTGACAGAGAGATTCGAGCTGTTCATCAACAAACATGAAGTAAGCAAAAAATAAAAAGCTGATGATGACCTTGTCCTTTCTTTAGAGTTGCTTGACTAACATGTTATAACTGGACTGTAGCTCTGCAATGCCTACACGGAGCTAAACGATCCTGTGGTACAGCGCCAGCGTTTTGCTGATCAGCTCAAGGATCGACAGTCTGGAGACGATGAAGCGATGGCTTTAGATGAAACATTTTGTAATGCTTTAGAATATGGGTTGGCTCCTACAGGTGGCTGGGGATTAGGAATAGACAGACTCTCTATGCTTTTGACCGACTCACTGAACATCAAGGTCACTCTCTTACCTCCAAATTTACACTTCAGTGAATAATCTATTCGTTTTGACTGCACTCATGATATGGAATATGTTGTTACAGGAGGTTCTTTTCTTCCCGGCAATGAGGCCACCACAGGAGGAGTCAGCAGCCGCTCAAGGTACGAACTAACTGGTTATTTAGTAATAATCGACAGGTAACTTTTCCCTCACGATTGCAATTTAAAACCTGGTTTTTTAATATCACAGCTCCTTTAACAGAAGAGAAGAAATAAGGAGTCTACACAAGTTTTCTGACTAAGCTTAGTCAATTCGCTATTATGCACTCTGTTCTCAAGTTACTTGTAATTGCAGACCATATTTTTCAAAAAAAAAATACCAATTAATTATTATCAAAAACCTTTGTAAGACTTTTTTGCAATTAGTAGTGATTTCACTTATATTGAAGGGCCTTTTTTAAGAATTAGTGTCCATGTATTTGTATAACATGAGCTTTCTTAAACGGTCTAAACATGGAAGACCGGTAAGCTAAGGGTATATGAATGGGAGACGAGTAGTAGGTGGTTCTTCTAGTGTGTTATTGCCGGCCCTCTTATCATTTCAACAATTCAACATTATTATGAAGTGAAGTGCGTTCTTTGTTAAAAAAGAAAAACAAATAATCCACTCTATTGTATTATCATATTTAGACCTAAGACTTGTTTAAGTGGTTGAAATGGTATTACTGTTTTGTTTAGAGTTTATACAGCTAATTTACAAGTTTGAAGGGGAATAAAAAAGATAAGTCACCGATTGAATATGATCAATGATCACATAGAAAAAGTCAAAAAGCTTGAAGCTTTGTGTTGCAATTGGGTCTCAATTCATAATAATATCTCACAAGACAGCCATAAGCCAACTCATCTCCTCTCTCCAACACATGTTTCATTATCGTTCTTTACCAAATACCTTTCTTTTCTTGTATTTGTGTCTATACATAATAAAAAGTCATACCTTTCACTATTACTATAATGCTATTATTACACCCAACAGAAATGGAGTTTTCTTGCCACATAAATATTTAGAAGAGTACCCCGAGTTTATAGACTTCGTTTGTTTATTTGTCTAATGGTATAATGATGATGAAAAGATGTTACTATTCTCAATTAAGTGGAAATTTTACTTACCAAACCATTCACAAATAAAGGACCAAGTAGAAGAAAGAAAGTGGTGGTGGGTTCTCAAGACTTTTTCTTTTGCTCCCCACTTTTTGATTCATTTTTCATACACCAAATCAATTGAAAAAATGAGTTCTTATATCTAATTACAGTATTTATAACCCCAAAATCAAAACCCCACCCAAAAAAAATATTTTTTATATAAAAAAACTCAACAAACCCTATTCTCATATTCCACTGAAGAATATTCTTTTGAAGTTTTGGACATTGATGTATTACTCTCTTGTTTTTTTTTTTTTTT
>Ga0041059_1001692_pt1 | contig 17230 bp, 7 predicted proteins | sample AraColnosormetaG_FD_56232 | JGI IMG/M metagenome (GOLD analysis project Ga0041059, IMG submission 56232) | Arabidopsis roots microbial communities from North Carolina, USA - Col MF nosort | ecosystem: Host-associated > Plants > Roots > Unclassified | place: USA: North Carolina | collected 2013-09-02
TTTTTTTTTTTTTTTGTGTGCACCAAATTCATAGATTGAAATTAGAAAGATACATGAAGATTAGGCTTCATCGGACAAACTCGAGTAACAAATTCGAAAATTGAAAAGCTTGACTATACATAACTCAAACTTAGAGACACAAGCTGCAGTAAACTTCATAGGAGATCAAGAGAAGTGTCGAAACTAACTAACACAAGCATGCCCATGAGGAAGGAAGGGATAACGAAGAAACTTTATGAGTTGGCAACTCTCTGCGACATCAAAGCATGTGCGGTAATCTATAGTCCGTACGAGAATCCAGTGGTGTGGCCGTCAATCACCAACTTCTGTAGATAACAATAATTCAACGTTAGAGAAAAAAGAAGAAGTTACCATCAAAACAATTAACTAAAAGTGTTTTGAAAGATTTACAAGGGATTTTAAAAGGGTTTTATAAGATTTACAAGAGATTTTTAAAGGGTTTTAAAAGATGTACAAGGGTTTTTAAAAGATTTTTTTAAAGAATTTACAAGAAAACCCTTTAAAAACTCTTGTAAATTTTTTTAAAACCTTTTAAAATCTCTTGTAAATCATTTAAAACCTTTTTAAAATTTTTTTGATGGAAAATAGATTTACTAGGGATTTTAAAAGAGTTTTAAAATATTTACAAAGAATTTTTAAAGGGTTTTAAAAGATTTACAATGGATTTTAAAAGGGTTTTAAAAGATTTATAAGGGATTTTAAAAGAGTTTTAATATTGATAAATATATATTTATATTTATGACGAGAGAAATAAAAAGAAGAAAAAAGTAAACGTACGTCATTTTAGAAGAAAACTTTTTCTTTTGCTATATGTAGAGGAATTAAATCTTCTACTTTACTCTGCTTTTTGACTTTTCAAAAAGAAAAAGATTTTTTATTTACAATAGAAAAGTATATTACATTACATAATACACAATCAAATTTCATATTTCAAATAATAATTCAGTAAATTTTGTAATTTATTACAATATCTTTATTTAATAATTATTTTGTTTCCAGCACATAAAGTATCTACAATACTATTATTTAATAAAATAACACAAAATATTATGAATATTTCTGATTTATAAGAAATAAGGTTGAATTTTGATGAAATTCAAAGTTATTATATTTCACATATAATCAGGTTACCTAAAACACGAATATAACATATGTTCTTAAGTTAATAACATTATCTAAAAACTCTTAAAATGATCCAAAATGTCAACTGTAACTCATAAAACGTTAATGTAGATTTTAGTACAAATTTAAATTAATATATTTAAAAGTTTTATCAATCATAATTATTATATATTTTGGTGATTTTTAACAAAACTTAACTAATCTTTCTTTTTTTTTGTAATCAAAACGCAAACTAACGAAACCAATTGTGAAAATTTTGATTTACAATATTAAAGTATACATAATTTATTAAAAACATAACAAAAATAACATCATTGAAAACCTTTATAAAAAATATATAACTAAATGCTGTGACTACTTTCCTAAGTTTCTCTCAAGTTTTTTTCAAGTTTTGCTCAATTATTTATTTGGTAAATTATATGCAGAAAAACAAAACAATTCCACAACTTTTTCTCAAGGTTTTTTTTTTGTGTGCTCATAATTTATAAATTGAAATTAGAAAGATACATGAAGATTAGGCTTCATCGGAGAAATCCGAGTAACAAGTTCGAAAATTGAAAAGCTTAACCATACATAACTCAAACATAGAGACACGAACTGCAGTAAGCTTGATAGGGGAAGAAGTGTCGAAACTAACTAACACAAGCATGCCCATGAGGAAGGGACGGATAACGAAGAAACTCCATGAGTTGACAACTCTCTGCGAAGTCAAAGCATGTGTGGTAACCTACAGTCCGTACGAGAATCCAGTGGTGTGGTCGTCAACCGAAGGTGTTTAAGAGGCGGTTTTAATGTTTATTAAAAGGCCGGCGATAGAACGGTCCAAGCTGATGATGAGTCATGAGACCTACTTGTAGAACCAAATTACCAAAGAAACAAAGAAACTGGAGCGTCTACGTCTTGAAAACCGAGAAACTCAGCTTACACATTTTATGTTTGATTGTGTTGAGGGTAAGATAAGTGAGCATCAGTATGGTGCAAGGGACCTTCAAGATTTAAGTTTTCATATTGATCACTATATCAATCAGCTTAATTCCAGGGTCAAGATCCTTACAAACAATGGTGAGTCTTCTTCTTCCGTTCCTCCTCTACTTCATACTTCAGTTGCGGGTGCGGGTGCAGCTCCTCTTCCTGTTGCGGGTGCCGATCTTCCGATGGATCAGAATCAGTATGAGCCGATTCAGCTCTATATCCCTATTGGTCTTAGTTATCATATTCAATACCAACATGAAATCTATGATAATTTCAGTTTGGATCCAAATCATTAGTATCCGTTTCAACATGATCCACTCATGAATATGTTGATGGAATATCCTTATCAACAAGTGGGTTATGTTGGAGAGCATGCGCACATCCTTTTCATGAACGGAAACTACTACAACTACCACCAAACACCAACCGTTGGTCTTACTACCACCGGTCACATGCCTTCCAACAACAACACCACCCCCACCACCGATGTGTGATGTGTTTCAATAGTTTGCATTTTTGTTTTGTTCGTTTCAAAAAACCTTAAACTCTTACAACAATTAATTGGATTTGGTTTGGTTATAAAAGATGTGTCTATTCAAACACCAACTTTTGGTAAAATATTTGTAGAGGCCATACCTCGCTGTGATATATATTTCGACTATCTCATCCCATTTTTTGGGTGATTTGTTCAAAACTAGCTATGTCTTTTTCGGTATGCAATGTATAAATGTAAATGTAATTTTGACAAATTTTAAATTTTATTTAAAATTTATTTATGAAAAGTATTCATTTTGCATATAAAATACCAATTTGGCAAATTAAAGAATCTTAAAAAGAGGTGTAGGCCGGCTTTTCATTTCCTCCGTACGTAAATAAACAACCCACCAAACAAAAATCTCTCCTCGCTCCATGCCTTCTCTACTCTCTCTTCATTCTCTCCTAAGCTATGGCGAGAAGAGAAGGAGAAGTGACGGAGACCCTTCTGAAAAAGTCGACGGAGAATCGCGGAGAAGATCGGGATGGGTTAGGGATGAAGGAGAAGGTTTGGAGGGAATCTAAAAAGCTATGGGTTGTGGCTGGGCCGGCGATCTTTACGAGGTTCTCCACGTCCGGACTATCTTTGATAAGTCAAGCTTTCATTGGCCATCTTGGCTCTACCGAGTTGGCCGCTTACTCCATCACTCTCACCGTTCTCCTCCGTTTTAGTAATGGTATCTTGGTGAGTTTACTATAAGTCTATAACGATTAGATCAGTTCTTCCACACACTCTTTACTACAAATTCGTAAAACATAAAAACAATTTTTTTTTGTTTTAATAACTATTAATATATGTTAAGGATTGTTCTGATTAGTTTGAATGATATAAATCGTACTATATAAACGGTGACGTGAATGCTTAGATAGACTTCTTGTGGGAACTTGTTTTGGTTGATTTGTCAACCAATCATAAAAATTCACAACCACTCAACTCTTTGCCTTTATGAAATGAAATTATGCTATTTCTATGTATATAAGATATTGAATGTTTGGAAGGCATTGTTGGTCGTATACTCTTCGTTTATTGTTAGTGTAGTTACCTTTTTCACATAAACAAGTCTCAACTGAAACTCCATGAGTTTTGATTATTACATCAATTATTATTAATGGTTGGAAATGCAACAAAAACATTTCATTGTTAAGTAGAATCAGTGGGTAAATACAAAATAGAATAAAGTTTAGAAAGTTGGAGAATATAACAAACACCTTTAACCAAAAAAAAGTTGGAGAATATATTGATTTTATAAAAAGTGAAAAAAAAATATTGTAAGAAATGACAAAAAAAATAAAGGAATAGTCAGAAGATTAATTTATATTAAGACAATATATTCCCTTTTCTTATTTGTACTCCATAGTGCAACAAAGATAACATTGTCAAGAAGTATAGCGAGTCATTGGCCACAAATGTCCAATGGTCACCTGCCAATGCCATCGTTTTCTTAATGTTTTGGTCTTTAATTAGCATATCATGTGTGAGGTTCGAATTTATAATATGAAATAGTGCTTTTAAAATGTTATTAGACCATTGGACATATATTCAGTTACACCAAAAAAATTCAATACACAATATATGATCTCTTTACCAACAAGAGTTTATAGGTTATATACATTTTTTAGTTATCAACATGCAATATCCAAGTTTAAAGTTTAAATATTATAGTTGTTTATATATAAGCGTTTATCAAACCTACTTAGTTCTTGTTTTATAGGCAAAATATGTAAAATATTTAACCATAAAATAGTTTTTTTTTGGTGTAATAACGAACCGTCAATGAAACAATATGCAGTTAGGCATGGCTAGTGCGCTAGAAACACTATGTGGTCAAGCCTATGGAGCAAAACAATATCATATGCTTGGGATCTACCTCCAAAGATCATGGATCGTCCTCACAGGCTGTACCATTTGCCTTATGCCCATCTACATCTTTGCAGGCCCTATTCTCTTGGCTTTAGGTCAAGAGGAACGCCTTGTTCGTGTGGCTCGGATCATAGCTCTATGGGTCATAGGCATCAACATCTCCTTTGTGCCTTCCTTCACTTGCCAAATGTTCCTCCAAGCTCAGAGTAAGAACAAGATCATCGCCTACGTTGCTGCTGTTTCGTTAGGAGTCCATGTCTTCTTGTCGTGGCTTCTAGTGGTTCATTTTGATTTCGGGATCGCTGGTGCCATGACCTCTTCGCTCGTAGCACATTGGTTGCCTAACATTGCGCAGGTTTTATTTGTCACATGCGGTGGATGTACGGAAACGTGGAGAGGATTCTCTTGGTTGGCTTTCAAGGATCTTTGGCCCGTTTTTAAACTATCTGTATCTTCCGGTGGCATGATTTGGTATGATTTTCTAATCTTCTCACCTGGTAAAAGTATCAACATCCATCAACGACATAAGTATATATTTACTAGTCATACAAATACTTTTGTAGACCATGTGGTTGTAATCATATATATGAAAAGTTGACCAACTCTCTCCAAATGATTAACACATCATCACTTTAGCATTTGCCATGTGTCTACTAAGTAATTAATGTAAGCTCTTCAACTTCTAATTTATAGGTTAATGATATATTTATTATTTAATTTTACATATTTAATTATAGTATTACTAAATTTATTTTAATATTACATGATTTTTCAATAAAACAATTTTAATAGTTTTCTCATACTCGAAGATTTTTTTTTGTAATCCAAACTCAAAATACGATTATATAATAGTCTTAGATTACTTAATGATTTGAGTAAGTTATTCTCTTAAATTGATATTTATATTCTCTTAAATTGATATTTATACAATAAATCACTGAGAGTGAAGAATACGTAAGGAGCTCCATCATCAAATTCTTAGGTTTCTAGAATCCAAAACTACCCTCTGTTAAGTTGGTTTAATACAAACGTTATTTATGAATTATATGTATGATGCATTGTTGAGAATGTTGTTAGAAAAAATATTCTTGAAACTAAAAATAATTGCTTATTGCATGAATAAATAATTAGATAAATAAAAATTATATTTAAACTAAACAATACGAAAAATTCCGAAAAAACCGCGGCGTAGCGCGGGTGATCACCTAATTTATATATAATGCCACGTTGGGTGAAAAGCTGCCAAGTACATTCATTCATTTTCTCAAAGGTTGAGAAATTTTGAATAAATGTTATAGAGAAAAATTTCGTGTTTATGTATTTGTATAATAATATTATTACTATAATAGTATTAATATTATTGTTATAATATTACTATGATTAATATATATATATATACACATATATTATGATAATATATAATAGCACTTGCTTGGTGATATTAATTTTTGGCAGCTTGGAGCTATGGTACAACTCGATCTTGATTCTGCTCACGGGAAACTTGAAAAACGCTGAGGTTGCTCTTAACGCACTTGCAATCTGGTAAAGTATTTTTATCAGTTTTATGTCTTTTGTCTTTGAAGCTATATTCATACGATCGATTTGTACATTATCTTTAGATCATTCGTCTGAATGCTACTGACATTTTACCATTTTTGACTTCATACGGAACACTACTGACGAACATTGTTCGTAGGAAAACAGAAAGAATTGGTTTTATTGTCTACATAACAATATACATTGATGCTAGAGAAAATGATAGGTTTAGGTTACCAATTGTACTTATACTCTCTAGCTAATTGGTAGCCGCGGAATAGCATAATGCTTTTGCGATTGATCATAGGCACTTAGATTCAATATTATATGTTATAATTTTCGCAGCATCAATATAAATGCACTGGAGATGATGGTAGCCTTCGGCTTCATGGCAGCAGCAAGGTGCGTATATATTGTATATACTAGATATATTTGATTATATTCTTCTTGATTAAGTCATTCTAAATATTTGATTACACATGCTTTATTTAAATATCTTATAATCATCTTCATATTTTTATTTTATTTTGTAATAATGTTTTGTAATAGTGTAAGAGTTTCAAACGAGATCGGGAGTGGGAATTCTAATGGAGCCAAATTTGCAACAATGGTTGTGGTTTCGACATCACTTTCGATAGGAATCATCTTCTTCTTTATCTTCCTGTTTTTAAGAGAAAGGGTTTCATACATTTTTACAACAAGTGAAGCTGTTGCCACACAAGTAGCCGATCTTTCTCCACTCTTGGCCTTCTCCATTCTCTTGAACAGTATTCAACCAGTTCTCTCTGGTATGTATCTTGCCTTTTCGATACTCCTATATTGTTTACCATATATAAGACATTAATTCATCGAACGTTGTAGGGATTCATTTTTCAATGATCACTCTATATTCATGCATTGACTGAATATGTGAAATTGGTTATTATAGGTTTTTACGTAGAAAGGGTTTTGTGTGATATATATCCACTATCCAGTCACTTTCACGTATAATGAGTTACCAATTTATCATTATATGATGAATACGTGACGAATGAGTTTGTTTATAACCCTAGACAACATGTTGAACTTATTTATAAATGGGTACAGGAGTTGCTGTTGGAGCGGGATGGCAGAAATATGTTACGGTCGTTAACCTTGCTTGCTATTACCTTGTTGGAATTCCTTCCGGTCTTTTTCTTGGCTATGTCGTTGGTTTACAAGTCAAAGTAAGTCTCAATTTTTATTATTAATATTTTCTTTTTAGTTTTTTAATTTAATTTTGTATATACAAATATAAAATAGTTTTTTTTTAAATATAAAATTTAGGGTGTTTGGTTAGGAATGATTTTCGGAATCTTCGTTCAGACTTGCGTGCTTACAGTAATGACTATGAGAACAGACTGGGATCAACAGGTTTGCAAATCGAATATTATTGGATTTTTAGTAGAAAATTATAAGTATTTTTTTTTGGTTATAATATAAGAACTGACTTGTATATATACATTACTCCTTATTGTTATAAATAATGCAGGTGTCTTCGTCGTTGAAACGTTTGAACCGTTGGGTTGAACCAGAATCCCCAAGTCGAAACCAAACTTTACAAAACGAATGATGGTGAAGATTGAAGTAAAACTTGAGTTTGTATTCGAATTTTGAATTTCTACTTCACCCTCGAATGTACACACTTGCGTAAAATGTAAATGTGAAACAAGTGGTAACGAATTTGGACCACTAAAGTATCAGTCCTTAACTCAGTGATCATTTTCACCTACTAAACTAGGAATCTTTAAGAGCTTTCAAGTGGCAAACCAATTATCGCACATTCTTAGAGAAAAAAATTTGAGAGGAAAAAACGGTAAACAAATACTGATATAGATCAAAGAAGAAAGAAATAGCACTACAACAAAAATCTAGTGTAACTATTATAAAGCTGTCGTAACAAATCAAAGCCATTTTGTTTTGTTAGCATTTTGTTTCGAATTTTTCTTGGCTATGCTATAGATTTGCAGATAAAGGTAGAATTATTTTTTCATTATTATGATTTTTCAAAACAAAATATACGTTGTTTTCTTATTTTAACATTTCTTCTACCGAATTTTTATTCACCAAATTTTTTTATGTAGTATAAAATTTAAAACTATTTTTCTTTCAATGTCAAAATCTATACTATTAATTGGGAAGTATTGTAAATAAACAACCTTATGAAGGGTAGAATATTACATAGAATGCCATTGATTGTTAGTGTTTTTAAATAAATTCATTAAGGATACAATAGTAATCACAAAATTAATAGATTTAAATTAAAAATTGTAATATTTTTTAAAGTAATTATTAGTTTCCCAAAATTAAAATAACTTTCTCTTTCCTATTAATTATGGACGAAAAATTAAACTTTATTTCTTAAAATTTATTAACCAATAAGAATTGCAAAACTAAGATTTGATATCCAATTATACTATTTTATTAAACTAACATTTTTGAAGTTAATTTTTATTTATTTTTTTTAAAAAATCATAAAACTTGCTTGATACCATTAATAAAAATCATAATTTGCGATAGATAAATAAATTTAATTTTAGAATTTTGGGTTAAGTATTTTGAAATATAAAATGAAAACAATTATTTCACAATTTCTAAAAAACAAGATTAGATATAACAAAGATTTATATTTACTATGAATTAAACTAAAAATAATTAATTTAAACTAATTATCATTATGCCATTCATTTAGAAATATTTAAACAAGAAATTATACATATTAATTTCCATATATTTTGGGGGTTTTTTTCTTCTTTTTTTCAACCGGATATTTCTTTAAATAAATCCATAATATATTATTGCACAAACTTTTTTTAATAATGTAAATAATTATACATTTTTCATTCAAAACATATTATCCAGCAATAATAGATTGCTTTTATGGGTGTATTTCAAAATGTAATTATATTTCAAAAATCCAATTAATTATGATTAAACAAGGGAAATAAGAATATTGAAAAATGTAGCTAAGGAAATAAACATTATTAAATTTCTTACAAAGGTATTTGTTAAAATGTTATTTATATTTTTGAATTTGAAGAAGGAACAAAAATCAAGAAAGGATATTTGTGTGTTTAACTTATGATATATTTGTAAACCTTAACATCATATATGTTTATCCACAAAACACAGTCATATAGTATAACATGATATTTAAAGGTAAAAAAATAAGACTTTTGGAACATACTTTTAATGTAATGAAATGAAAATAGGAATTTTGAGACACAAACGACATGAAAAGAGACGGAAGCACTATATATAAAAAAAAATGAAACCAAACTAAACATCAAATTAAATATCCAACGGGTATGAGTTTGGGTTATGAGCACTATATATAAAAAAATTATTTACACACATAACTCTGCATGTATGTATTTTGTGACACAAATTCTATTTGTGATGATTACGGATAACGGGTTGGTAGTATTTTATTTCACATATACAGACGAGTTATGAGACGAAAAATTTATAATAGCACATTATGGGTTTTCCGTTCCAAGATAGTTATGCCTAGCAAATATACATGAAATAACCCAATCTAAAACCAAATCCATATCCTATTTTACACTGATAATCAAACTGTTATAATGTTTTGATTAGTTTAGAAAATAATAACGTACAAGCACTTAACTTTACAATTAAGTAATATCTTAATTTATCTTACTAATATAATTTTGTCTTGTGAGTCCGGATCTTAAAATATAACTATACACGAACGCAATTGAATTTTGATCATTACTCTTAACTTTATAATATCTATAATATTACAAAGTTTACTCATAACAAAATATTATATATTTTTAAAATCTATTAAACAATTTATACTATAATATATATCACAAAATAACAAAATAATCTATATTGAATTTAAAATATGAAACCCCGCACGTATGTGTGGGTCAAGCTCTAGTGTCTTGTTAAGAATGGTTTTTGCAACTTTCGTGCAAACTTGTGTGCTTACTAACTCTAACACATATTGGAATAAACATGTTTTATTAATTGATTAACATTTTTAAAAAATATGAAATCCTTAATCGTTTATCATAACAAAATTACGAACTTGTTTAAGAATTTATATTGGTAATATATTTTAAAATGTTTTCAGGTCGTCGTGGCTAAAACGTTTGAACCATTTGGTTGAACTAGAATCTATAAGTTTAAACGAGGCTTTAGGAAAAGAATAATAATTATTTGATACTGGAAATCCTCTTAATAAATATGATAATCTTGATTCACTAAATAAACTGTAATTGCTTAATTACGTTGATCTCACAATCTTGTTAGCTAGCACAAGAATGTGACTTGATTCTTGTTTTATTTATTTATTATGGTTTTTGGTGAAACACATAGTCTCACGACCTATGTGTAACAAGAAATATGAATAAAACCATAGTCTCACGACCTATGTGTAACAAGAAATATGAAAAATTATTCATAATTGTTTTGGACAAATGATCGATGAGAGCACGATCTAAGGTGATCTTAAAATGCATCTATTTCTTAAGAGTATTTTAACCACTCACTGGTCACTGCAACACGAGGCATTGACGGATTTTTGTATCCCCGCTAAAACAAAACTAAATACATTAATTATAAAGATTGCTTCTCAAACCCAAACTCTCTTTTTCTGCCTTCTCTCTTCTATTTATTGACTACTTCTCCCGAAACTAACTAGTCCATAAAATACAAACATAGACTCCAAGATGGCCGGAGAAGGAGGAGAGCTCACGGCGGCTTTGTTGAAAAAGACGACTGAGAACGGAGGAGAAGAAAATGATGAGTTAGGGTTGAAGGAAAAAGTTTGGATTGAATCAAAGAAGCTATGGGTTGTGGCGGCGCCATCGATCTTCACGAAGTTCTCTACGTACGGAGTTTCATTGGTAACTCAAGGCTTTGTTGGCCATATTGGCCCAACCGAGTTGGCCGCTTACTCTATCACCTTCACCGTTCTCCTCCGTTTCAGTAATGGTATCTTGGTGAGTTTACTATAACGATCTTGGAAATGGTATATACTTCATTTATAACAATTTTCCCATTTTTATTCAATCTCACTAATCCCTTGATTATTATGGACTAAGAGTTTGTGGGCAAATTTATGTTATTTAAATTTTTAAGTATTTTATATATATTAGAATATGAAACATTTGATTAGTGTACTATGAATTTTTAATACTTTGAAGATAATAAATTGAAGTGTTTGGTTTTAGTACTATATAGATTTACAGTTTTGTATATTGGATTGTTGAATATTTAACATTATGTTTTGTTTAATTTTCAGCACCAATGTTTCCTTTTTCATATATAGAGGATATATAATCCTTGAATATTATGGAATAAGAAAGAGCTTTAACATGTTTGACTTTTTTTTGCTTCATTTAATACACTGAAAACAATTAATTATGTGAAAGAATACAATTGAGTTGTTTAATTCTTCTGTGAGCCTGTGTTCAACTAGTTAGTTTTGGGAGAACTTCTCTTATCAATTTCAGTATTTTCCAACTATTTAGATAGACCGCTTAAAAATATATATATAGAGAACCAAATTTGAACCTAAATCGCTTTAAGGAATTAAACCCATCAGCCTAAAACACGGTTAACTCAATTAAAATTTGGTTCAGTTTATAATATATGATTTTGGAGTATTTTTCGAATATATGTTATTTCATGAAACTACAATGTAACTGTCTCAACATTGGTTATAACTATTAATCTAATGCAGTTAGGTATGGCCAGTGCACTAGGAACATTATGTGGTCAAGCCTACGGAGCCAAACAATACCATATGCTCGGGATTCACCTCCAAAGGTCATGGATCGTCCTTACAGGTTGTACCATTTGCATCATGCCCATCTTCATCTTTTCAGGCCCGATCCTCTTAGCCTTAGGTCAAGAGGACCACATTGTTCGTGTGGCTCGGGTCATAGCCCTATGGCTCATAGCCATCAACTTCACCTTCGTACCCGCCTTCACTTGCCAAATATTCCTCCAATCTCAGAGCAAGAACAAGATCATCGCCTACGTGTCTGCTGTAACCTTAGGGCTCCATGTTTTCTTCTCGTGGCTCCTAGTGGTTCATTTCAATTTCGGGATCACTGGTGCAATGACCTCTACGCTAGTTGCGTTCTGGATGCCTAACATTGTGCAGCTCTTGTATGTCACATCCGGTGGGTGTAAGGATACATGGAGAGGATTCACTATGTTGGCCTTCAAAGATTTATGGCCCGTCTTCAAACTATCTTTGTCTTCCGGTGGAATGGTTTGGTAAGGTTTCCTAAAAGCTTATGGAATCTAAAAGCTCTGCAAACAATATAAATATCAATTAGTGATACTTTTACACTGAGAATCTGATCCGACCGTTACAGTTACGCATATATATTATACACTGAATATTTTATTATAATTCATGTTACTTTTCTTTTGTTATATGTTTGATTTTTTCTTGTTAATTTACTTTACTTTTTTTAATTTATGATTATTACTTGGTGGTCGTTATTTTTTACAGCTTGGAGTTATGGTACAACTCGATATTAGTATTGCTCACTGGGAATTTGAAAAACGCAGAGGTGGCGATTGATGCACTAGCAATCTGGTAAATAAACAAGAATTGACCTTATATCTCTTCTGGTTTCCATACTACACATTTTCTTTATACTAACTCGACTCTTAAGTTAAAATATGGTATGAGTATAAATAGAGTAACATACAAATTATAATATTTTACAAATCGACTAATCTTTTCCATTTCTTTTTTGCAGCATCAACGTAAATGCACTGCAGATGATGATAGCACTTGGGTTTTTGGCAGCAGTAAGGTGCATTGATATATATACTATACACAGATACACTTCACTTCACTGATACTAATTATATCTTATCTTTTTTTTTCTTGGTATGATCTTAATATTATTTATATATCACTCTTCTATGTAATTATCTCTATATATAGTGTAAGAGTGTCCAACGAGCTCGGTAGGGGAAACCCCGAAGGCGCCAAATTTGCAACAATCGTAGCGGTTTTCACGTCACTCTCTATAGGATTAGTTCTATTCTTCGTCTTCTTGTTTCTAAGGGGAAGAATTTCGTACATTTTCACTACAAGTGAAGCTGTGGCAGCCGAAGTCGCTGATCTTTCTCCACTTTTAGCATTTTCCATCCTCTTGAACAGTGTTCAACCCGTTCTCTCAGGTATATACATTAGCTAGTTCAAGCGTGATGGTTATCATCGTATCGAATTCGAACTGATATTTGAAACGTAGTATATGCCTTTAATTGGTTTCAAACCTTATCAGGAGTGGCAGTGGGAGCGGGATGGCAAGGATATGTGGCTTACATTAACCTTGCTTGCTATTACCTTCTCGGAATTCCTGTTGGTCTTGTCCTTGGTTACGTTGTTGGTTTGCAAGTCAAAGTAAGTTTTTCTCTTTATATATTTTTTCTTCATAATGAACAAAAGTAATAAAATTAACAATTGAAAACAACATAAAACTTTACTTATCTTTTTTTGAAGGGTGTATGGATAGGAATGCTTTTTGGAATATTTGTTCAGACTTGTGTGCTTACCATCATGACTCTCAGAACAGATTGGGATCAACAGGTTTAAATAAACAAAATTGTAGTTTCCCCTTCCAAAATAATTAGTTTGTTCAAGCAAGCTATGTTATTGGTTTGGAGCTTAATTATATTGTTTGTTGCCACTTTTTTCTGTAGGTATCTACGTCGTTGAAAAATATAAACCGGTGGGTTGTACCAGAATCTAGAGATGCAAATCAAATTTCATCAGAGGAATAATTCGTTTGGATTATGATATGAACAAAGATATTATATAATTATGATGTTATTTTGGGCAATAGTTCTTTCTAACTCAGATTTTCAATATGAAATAAATTTTGATGGTAATTTATTAGGCTTTTTGTTGTTGTTGTTGTTGTTGTGGTACAATGAAAAAAGAGAGTACAATCTATATAATTTATTATAATCAAAGAAGAGGATAACTAAAATTTATTAATGAGCTATTTAAAAGATAAAATCCCTTTTAGTTCTTTAATTTCACCAACATGTTAACTCATAGTAAAATTAAACTTTGGTAGAATTTTGAGATATACTAGTTATTGAAATAGTGCGAATTAGGGTATGACCAATAAAAAGAAGAGAGTACCTTTGGAATTTTGGGGAAATTTGTGTGCTTACTACTATGATGACACTAAAAGAGATTAAAATAATCATGTTTTATAAACTGATTACCATTTAAAAAAAATGAAATTTCTTCGTTTATCATAGGAAAAGTACAAACATGTTTAAAGAAATTATATTGGTAATTATTTTTAAAAGATCTTCGTGGCTAAAACGTTAAATTGATTGATTCATTTTGACAAAGAAAAATAAACGTTTGATTCTGGAAATCCTCATAATAAATATATACGACAATCTTAATTCACTAAAAATTGTAATTGCTTACGTTGCTTAGAACAAGAATTTGACTATTGTAGTTTGATATGCTCGTTTCTTGATTTTTTTTTTATATTTTTATTTTTTTTAAATGGGTTTATTATGCAACACATAGACACGAGACTCACGACCAAGAAATATGTATATGAATAATTATATTTTTGATAAAAATATTTTGTTTTATTCCAATATACTTTCCAAACACACACTTTTTAAGCATATATAAAGATAAAGTTTAGATATGAATTATAGATAATTGCATTTAAACAAATGATCGATGAATGCACGATCTTAGGTGATCTTAAAATGCATCTATTTCTTAGAGTATTTTCATCACTTAGTCACTCACTGCTACAAAAGGCGTTGACGACCTTTTGTTTCCCAGCTGAAATATAAAAAAAATTGCTTCTTAAACTCAAACTCTCTGCTCTCTCTTTCTTCTATTTATTTCCTCCTATCAGATAAAAACACATAGACTCCACGATGGCCGGAAGAGGAGGAGAGCTCACGGAGGCTCTGGTGAAAAAGACCGGCAGAGAAGAAGAGGATGAGTTGGGGATGAAGGAGAAGGTTTGGATTGAATCAAAGAAACTGTGGGTTGTGGCGGCGCCAGCGATCTTCACAAGATACTCTACGTTCGGAGTTTCAATGGTAACTCAAGCTTTCATTGGCCATCTTGGCCCAACCGAGTTGGCCGCTTACTCTATCACCTTCACCATTCTCCTCCGTTTCAGTAATGGTATCTTGGTGAGTTTACTATAGCGATCTTGGTAATGGTATACGTAGCTTCATTTATATCAATTTTTCCAATTTTATTTAATCTAATGAATCCCTTGATTACTATGGATTCTTCTCCGCTTCAGTAATGGTATCGTGGTGGTGAGTACTACTTCAATTTTTATTTAATCTAATCTCTTGATTATTAGTGATTAAGAAATAACTATATTACAAGGTCAGACCATGTAGGTGAAAATTAAAAAAAAAAAACATGTAGGTGAATTTATGCTATAACTAAGTTGCATGGAAACGGAAACAGAAACGCGGATGCGAAACGTTTCAGAAACGGGAATCAATTTTTTATTAAAATTAGAGATTAGAAACGTTTTAAAAACATATAAATATATATATATATATACATAAAACTATATTAAATAAAAAATGATTTAAACAATATAAGTCTAAACTATCAATATTAAATAAGCTAACTAAAATTCTAAAAGATAAAGATTAAAATTTAAAAGATTCAAATTTTAATATCTAATTTAGACCAACATTTTTATTCTTATTTTCATTAGTTTCATCAAAGATAATATAAAACTCTCTTCAAATCTGGTTTATCAAGAAAAAAATCTTAAAACTAAGAGTTTTCCAAAATTAGTTATATGTATTAATAATCTTAATATTTCCAATTTTAGTTATTAAATTTTCAAAGTCAATAAAAAATATTTGTCGTATGTCTATTTCAAAAACGCGAGTTTTCATCGTGTTTCCAAACATGGATTTTTAGGAAACGCGTTTCCGTAATAATTTTTGCGTTTCCGAAACGTTTTCAAAATAAGTTAGACCAAAACTATATTATAAAATTTGGTCTCACTTATTTGAATTTTTAATACAGATTAGGTGGTCGTGTGAAGAAACTATTATCAAACTCAATTAAAATTTGTATAAGTTTATATGGTTTTGGAGTATTTTTTGGATATGTAATTCCGGTTAACATTTATTTTGAAACTACACAATGCAAAACTACAGCTGTCTCAAATTTGGTTATAACTATTGTTCTACTGCAGTTAGGTATGGCCGGTGCACTAGGAACATTATGTGGTCAAGCCTACGGAGCCAAACAATACCAGATGCTCGGGATCTACCTCCAAAGGTCATGGATCGTCCTCACAGGTGGTACCATTTGCCTCATGCCCGTCTTCATCTTTGCGGGCCCTATCCTCTTAGCTTTAGGTCAAGAGGAACGCATTGTTCGTGTGGCTCGGGTCTTAGCCCTATGGGTCATAGGCATCAACTTCTCCTTCGTGCCCTCCTTCACTTGCCAAATGTTTCTCCAAGCTCAGAGCAAGAACAAGATTATTTCCTACGTGACTGCTGTCTCCTTAGGGCTCCATGTCTTCTTCTCGTGGCTCCTAGTGGCTCATTTCAATTTTGGGATCACTGGTGCGATGACCTCTATGCTAATTGCGTTCTGGTTGCCTATCATTGTGCAGCTCTTGTATGTAACATGTGGTGGATGTAAGGATACATGGAGAGGATTCTCTATGTTGGCCTTCAAAGATTTGTGGCCCGTCTTAAAACTATCTTTGTCTTCCGGTGGAATGCTTTGGTAAGGTTTCCTATTTTTGTTTTGTGTTTTGAACACTTAATTAAGGAATTAGCTAGTAGTGGATCAACCAAATGTTTTCATACTGATAGCTTTAGTTTTCATTGTCATTGTTGGTCAAAACAAGAGATTGGTTCCACTTGATGCATATACTTAGTCCATGTATTAGTTTTCAGGCTGTAAACTATATAATATAATTATCAATCTTGTAGGATTTGATCCGACTGTTACATTTACGCATATACTCCTGAGAATGTTAGGAGTATATTATACACACTTTTAGGAGTATATTTTTTTTTTGGTGAATTACTTTTAGGAGTATATTATATTCACTGATAATTTAATGATAGTTCTAGTTACTTTTTTCTTTTGTTTTTTTTTTTTTTTTTAATTTA
>Ga0041059_1001693_pt1 | contig 17222 bp, 7 predicted proteins | sample AraColnosormetaG_FD_56232 | JGI IMG/M metagenome (GOLD analysis project Ga0041059, IMG submission 56232) | Arabidopsis roots microbial communities from North Carolina, USA - Col MF nosort | ecosystem: Host-associated > Plants > Roots > Unclassified | place: USA: North Carolina | collected 2013-09-02
AAAAAAAAAAAAAAAAAAGAGAGAGATAAGTCTATGATTTTGTGCTTTTGGATCTCTTGGGCTACTCTAATAGAAAACAGATTTTTTGTAGGATCGCATTATCGAGAAATTAAAGTTGGCAATATTGAGAAAGAAATTTTCATCACTTGAAGCACATACTGACATCTACTCATTAAATTAAAAGTTTTATAATTCCCAACAAAGATGATCATGCACATGGCAAATTGAATTTATATATGAATATTTGCCTAGAGAGAAAGATAAATACATGACATGTAAGGATTAGGATCGGATCAAAGTCTATGATCTATTACGTGTCCATTAATTAGGTTGGTTAAGTCAAATTGAACTGCAATAGACACTCAAAAAGCATAAACAAATCTTGGTTTGCATTCTTTGCAAATTTTCTATATCTGAAAACGTTATTGAAACCATTGAGCGAAACATAATTGTTTTAAGAAATTCGAGTTGTAATTTGTCAGGAACGGAGAAAATTGAAAACATGCTAAATCAAACTAGAATAGCAGCAAATTTTAATCCAAAATCCACACGTCAGGACACAGTGATCTCGACTCTTAAGTTAATAGCTTCCACCTTCAGATTAGTCAAACACTTTGAAAAAAACTGAGCTTAACCAAAATATATAAATCAAAGAAACGTGTGTAGAATGTTCGTAGATATGATCATGATCATCTTCTCAATGTGTAGTATGCTTAAATTCATATAAATATTGAGAGTTTAAAGTTCACAAGCTAAGCATACACTAGCTATCAAGCCGCCTCACCTACTCTCCAATATCCATTGGAATAATCATACTTACGTGTTTATAAATAAGTATTACATCAACCCATATCTTCTTCATCCACAAATAACCATTGGCTATAATTATGACAAAAACTACCAAAACCATGAATCCTAAGTTTTACTTGGTTCTTGCCTTAACCGCGGTTCTGGCCTCAAACGCATATGGTGCGGTTGTAGACATCGATGGAAACGCCATGTTCCACGAAAGTTACTACGTTCTCCCTGTCATCCGTGGCCGAGGCGGAGGCCTGACTCTAGCAGGCCGCGGTGGGCAGCCATGTCCTTACGATATCGTGCAGGAATCTTCAGAAGTTGATGAGGGCATTCCCGTAAAATTCTCAAACTGGAGGCTTAAGGTTGCGTTCGTTCCCGAATCACAGAACCTCAACATCGAAACAGACGTCGGAGCCACGATCTGCATCCAGTCAACCTACTGGCGGGTCGGTGAGTTTGACCACGAGAGGAAGCAGTACTTCGTGGTTGCTGGTCCAAAGCCAGAAGGGTTCGGACAAGATTCGTTGAAGAGTTTCTTCAAGATCGAGAAATCTGGAGAGGATGCTTACAAGTTTGTGTTCTGTCCTCGGACTTGCGACTCTGGCAATCCAAAATGCAGCGATGTCGGGATATTCATAGATGAACTTGGCGTTCGTCGTTTGGCTTTAAGCGATAAGCCGTTCTTGGTTATGTTCAAAAAAGCTAATGTGACCGAAGTTTCGTCCAAGACTATGTGAGAGGACAACTCTCGATCTTTTACTTTGACTACTCATAATAAAACCTCTATGTTTTTTTTTTGATAAAACACCCGCTCTCTGTTTTCTTGAAAACTACAAATTGAATAAAAGCTAGTGAAGCACATGCCTATTTATTAAATCTTCATCTTCTCTCAATCTTAATGCCCGATATAAATCAAAGGGATAGAGTGGACGTCCATTTAAATAAAACCAGCTAACAATACAAGCCCCTAATTATTGTTGTGTATTTAATAAGAAAAAGGAAGCTTTTAAACAGTACCCGTTCTCTAGAGAATTCTGATGATGGTAGTGATATAGAAAATGATAAAAATAATTAATACTCTAGTCTCTAGATTGACTAATAACTAATGTTTTCATTTAGTCTAATGACTTTAGTTCAGTTTCTCTTTACATAATCTAATTGATTTTTTTATATATTTAAATTCTCTTATTCTTTAATTTGAATTTTATTTTTGTTTATATAATAGCAAAAGTGACTGAATCAATTTACAAAATGATATTTAGGTAATTTAAAAAACTTTTGAAAAATTGAATCTATGAAAGGTTAGTTTGCAAAAATTCTGCGTAGAAATTTATAGAAAAATATTATTTTTGTCCTCAATGCATGGAATCAGTTAAGGGATAATTTTATGCAAAACAAAGAAAGGCTTATGAAAATGTGTGGCGTTGCAAAATTTTTACTAGAACAAAAGCAAAGTTGTGGAAAACATTGCGAAACGTGAGGAACACACTAATGTTCAGGTACGAACCGGAATCTTTCGGTTTACCTAATATGTTATCAAAACAGCTACTCAAAGATGGGCCTGTTTTGGGCCAACGAGATTTGTTTCAGTCGATATCAACACAAATTAGTAAATTAAAGTTCTACGTTTTATCGGTGAAAGTCAACGGTTTCACAGATCCCTGGACCTAAACAGTTTTTTTAAAAGGTATAAATTTTTTTGCTGACCAATATCGTCTTCTTCCCGATCTCTCAGCTTCTTCCATTTACAATTCTACCCTTTGCCTCTTGGAACCTTTGAACGAAAATGGCGGAAACGATCGGCTCAGGTACATCTTTCTTTTACTTCTTCACCTTTCTCAATTGAATCTTTCGTATGTCAACATGCGAATGTTCTGGAACTAAAAATGTATGGACGATATCGATTGATTTTGTATAGTGATTGATTTTAGATATCGTCAAAACCTTTAGTCTTTAATTTCGCAGCGTTTTTATAATTGTGCAGAGGTTTCGTCCATGTCTGACAAATCTGCCAAAATCTTCGTCGCGGGTCATCGTGGTTTGGTTGGATCTGCCATTGTCCGCAAGCTTCAGGAACAAGGTTTCACCAATCTCGTTCTTAAAACACACGCCGAGCTTGATCTCACTCGTCAAGCCGATGTTGAATCCTTCTTTTCTCAAGAGAAGCCAGTTTATGTAATCCTAGCAGCAGCTAAAGTTGGTGGTATTCACGCTAACAACACCTATCCTGCTGATTTCATTGGTGTCAATCTCCAGATTCAGACCAATGTGATCCACTCTGCATATGAGCACGGTGTGAAGAAGCTTCTCTTCCTTGGATCATCCTGCATTTACCCTAAATTTGCTCCTCAGCCAATTCCTGAGTCTGCTTTGTTAACAGCATCGCTTGAACCAACTAATGAGTGGTATGCTATTGCTAAGATCGCTGGGATTAAGACTTGTCAGGCTTATAGGATTCAGCACGGATGGGATGCAATCTCTGGCATGCCTACTAATCTCTATGGTCCTAATGACAATTTCCACCCGGAGAATTCTCATGTGCTTCCTGCTCTTATGAGGAGGTTCCACGAGGCGAAAGTGAATGGAGCGGAGGAAGTTGTGGTGTGGGGTACAGGTAGTCCGTTGAGGGAGTTCTTGCATGTTGATGATTTGGCTGATGCTTGTGTTTTCTTGCTGGATCGATACAGCGGGTTGGAGCATGTTAACATTGGAAGTGGTCAAGAAGTGACTATTAGAGAGTTGGCTGAGTTGGTGAAAGAGGTTGTTGGTTTTGAAGGGAAGCTTGGATGGGATTGCACTAAGCCAGATGGCACACCGAGGAAACTTATGGACAGCTCAAAGCTCGCGTCTTTGGGTTGGACACCTAAGGTTTCTCTTAGAGATGGTCTGAGCCAAACTTATGATTGGTATTTGAAGAATGTTTGCAACCGATAAGTTAATGGTTTCTCTTCTCATATATACACAACTATTGAGTCTCAGGTAAATCAGCTTATCACCACATTGTGATTTAAACCTTTCTTTGAGATTCGAGAATTGCTTTTTTTTTTATCAAAATTGATTCATTTAGAGATAAGACTTGCTTCTTTATACAACATTGTCTGAGGAATTTTAATTTTGGATCTCCGAGTATGGTCTATTATTAGCTCTCTTCTATACAAATTATCAAAACAGTTGTAAGAAGTTTCAAGAAAAACATTTGATATCTCACTAATTTGGCTATCCTTGCAAGTTGCAACGCTAAAATGACAAATAATGAATTCTCGGCCCAATGGGCTTACACAAGCCTTGTTAAAGATAGCGTGAACAAAACGCGGCTCACTAGCCCTAACCTGTCTCTCTTTCGCTTACCTTCTTCTTCGTCTTCGTTGGCTCAGTCACTTGACTTCACGGCCCCGCTCAAGCTCTGACACGAAACTCATTTCAAATTAATTTAATAAAACCTTAATCACAAAAGGGGCAAAAGCAATCGCCGGCGATTATGCCTTCTCCTCCGGTGCCGGAGACGGTTGTGAGCCACCGCTTCGCAGCTTTTCTTATCTGGCAATCGATTCCTTCATCAGCCATCTTCTTCTTCTTCAACATTTTCCTCTTCTCAACCACTTCAATCATTTCCTTTCTCTTCACTTTCCTCGTCTTCCATTCTTCACAGCTTCTATTCTCCGTCTCACTAGCTCTCCTCTCTTCTCCGACTCCAGATTCTCCTCTCTCCCCTCTCCAATTCGCTGTCGGTCTTCACCGTCACCTCTCGGATCCCGAGTTCCGCCGCCGTGCTCGCGTATCTTCACGCATCGTGCTCTTCGTCTGCGCTACTTCCCTCGCTGGATTCTGCTCCTCTGCTGTGTTTTGCTTGTCTAGTGATTCGTTTGGACCCATTGGAAGAATAGGGTTTAGGGGATTAGTGACTGGATTGCTTTACGCAGTCCTCTTTGTTACTAAGCAACGATGGGTTTTGGAGTTTCCTATCATTCAGGTTTTGTGTCTTTGCTTCTTGATTTATGGAATGTTTCATCAATTTTGTATCTTTGCTGATTCTTACTTGTGTTTTTTCAAAACAGCGTCCACCGTTCTTCAGCTTCAAGATTGGTCTTCCTTCGGCTCTAACACAAGCTTTGAAGCTATCTGGTGTGCTTTATGTGTTGTCGACGATAATGCTATTGTTTCTGCTAGACTGGTCAGGTGGGCTTGTGTCTGTATCGAAATTTTTGGGTGAGCAGGTCTTATCTTATGCCGGCAGTTTCTGTTTGATTCTCTCTTGGGAAGTCACTCACCATATACATAAGGTTAGTTAAGTTTTCTCTGTTGATTTGCTATTGATAGATGTAATTGGTTGGTCGTATAGCCGTTTAGATTGGTGGTATAGTGTTTAGTATTTTAAGATCCCTGTAGCTTATTAGTGAACATAGTTGAGGTTAGCACTCAGTATTACTTGAGTGATGCAAAACTTAACTGAGAAAAATTTGAAAAGACGACAAGTTAGCTGTGTTTGCAATCAAATGTTGCATTGATAGTATGTGTAGAATTGTTTTCCTGTTTTGTTAGTCATTTCTGTCTTTACTATTTATGTTTTGGAAGCCTATACCAAGGTCTGTCTGTCTTCTGTGTATGTGGATCAGTTCAAAGAAGACTCATATAAATTTGTATCGATATGTTTACTTTTCTTGAATAACTTAACTCTATTCCTACCTAAACAACTTTAAGTATTCATCGGTGAGTTTGCTCTGTGTATTACTTGTTACATCCATAAACTTCAGCTACTTTTCCAGGTTCTAGATACAAAAGAAGTTAGTTATAATTGTTGTTTTCATATCCAGGTTCTGCACACAAAACGGTTCAGCTTTGCTCCTCCAAAAGGATCTGCTGCAGCAGAAACGAATCCAAGCGAGCCTCTTCTTGCTGCTTTAGAAGGGAGCGCTCCAGGTTCCCTCGAGCAGTCTCTTGCATACCTTGATCTCTACATGGTGTCTCAGAATAATGTTGACACATGGCGTCGTGCTGCCTTCTTTGAGGAGTCCACCGAGACGTACAAAAGAGTAATTACTCTATGCTTGAGGCCTTTGGAAGAGCTTGCCTCCAAGTTAGCTTCTGGGCTAGACCACACCTTTACTGAAAAAGGTTATCAGACACCACTCCAGCCACCAACCGAGTCCTTTATTGATCCAAAATTCGGCGAATCACTTAAGTCTTTCCAGGTAAAACGAAATTCAAATTTTGATCCCTTTTCTATGTGATAATTTCTTCATGTAGCTGTAACCAAAATCTGTTTGCTCTGTATCCGATATTTGCAGCTATATGCATGGTGTGCTCAAACATCTGCATCCCTGACTTCAATCTCTCACAAGGAAGACAGGCTCGGAGTAGCTCAACTGTCTGGTGGAAACGCTGATGTTGTCTCAACACTTCTATCGCTTTTGCTAGCTATCGAAACGTTTATGGGGAAGAAGACTAATCTTCAATCACCTCAACAACTGATGGGACCTGCTAGTATCAAATGGGCGACCTCGAGTATGGTCAGAAAAGACGTTAAACCCATCAAAAGGAGTATTGGCGCAATGTACGCCTACGCATATGCAGCGACAGATGTTTTGAGGATATCAGTATACCAGATTCTATCCACATTCCGCGATGAAATGCTCAACAGCGACAGAGCCGGACTTCTTGGTAGAGATTGGATTGGAAGCAAGAAACCACCTTTTGGAACAAACGACATGCTCCTACAGAAGCTTAAGCTCTTCCTCGAGTTCCAAGCTTGATGGAAGATTAAAGAGGTACAATTCCTCGATTAAATGTGGTAACAAGTGTCATCATGATTCAAGAGCTGGATAGAAAAAGGAACTAGAGTATTTTGTTACATGATCAAAAAGCCTTGTATTGGAAAATGAAATCCCTCGATTTTGCAGAAATTTGGGATTAATCTTGTTTTTGGTAAACTAGAAAATTATATAAGAATCAAACTTTAATGGTAAGTTTTGCATCTTAAATCTTGATTACATAAATTTTGCAGAAGACTCTCTATATGCTTAACAGTAACTAACTCTTACGCAATTTACGAAGGAAACCAAAATTAGAATCTGAAATGGGCCAGAGATTTATTAGGGCCCATGGCGTGGCTAATAGTAATATCGAAGGAGAGATCGTGACCGTTGGATGATGATTAATATAATAATTGTATAGTGGTTAAAGCTTAGATTGGCTACATTACACATCGCATTTACTTAAAGGGCAAAACCCTCCAGCGCCGCTTGGATCTCTCTCTCCTCTGTTCTCTCTTCCCTTATCTTCTTCTTATACCCTTCGACCAACGAAGAACCCTAGAAATCGATTAACAAGGTAAGCCCACTTCAGCAAATCGTTCACTCATTTCATTTCCAAGATATTCGATTGTTTCCTTCTGATTTAGCACAAGGGTCAAGATCATTTTTTTGTTTTTGTTCTTCCTCGATTCATATGTTTTTTTTCATTGATTACTGTTTTTGATATTGGTTATCTTGTTTTCCAATAACTTGTTAGTTAGTTAAAAGTAATGTTTGTGTAATGGTGACCTAATCGATTGAAAAAATTGAAACTTTAGGTTAAGCTCATTGTAACAATACGAGCTTTGTTCTTCTCGCTGCACTGTTCTCATAATCCTAGTGTAATCAATTTGTGGGTTGTGACTATTGCTCAGTATTACTGTTTTTGTCATTGGCTAATTAATAACAGTATTAGTTATTGTATATGCTTAATTTATAAGATACATTTTGGGCTAAATGGGTTTAGCTTTGTGTGTTTGTTTTGAAAAACAGATGAATAGGGAAAAGTTGATGAAGATGGCTAACACTGTCCGCACTGGCGGAAAGGGGACAGTAAGAAGGTATACTCATTTATGTCTTTTCTGTGAATTTGTGTTTTTGCCATTTTTCATGTTATATTCTCTAAACATTTTGACTCTCATTTCAGAAAGAAGAAGGCTGTTCACAAGACCACTACAACCGATGACAAGAGGCTCCAGAGCACTCTTAAGAGAGTTGGAGTCAATTCCATTCCCGCCATTGAAGAAGTTAACATTTTTAAGGATGATGTAGTCATTCAGTTCATTAACCCTAAAGGTAAAACATCAAATTTTATGGCTTTATAAATCTCAGGTTTCGTATAAAATTTATTGTATTAATGGTTGTTGTGTCTCTGTTTTAATGTTGCTATCACAGTTCAAGCTTCAATTGCTGCTAACACATGGGTTGTGAGTGGTACACCACAGACGAAAAGTAAGTGTTTGTATCCTCATTGTTGATCCAATACTATTCTCGGTTTATGCATAGTCTAATCTCGGAATGTGAATTATCCTGCAGAATTGCAAGACATTCTTCCTCAGATTATCAGCCAACTTGGTATGCAGCATTAAGTGTTACACTCTGATGTCCTTTCCCAAACCAGTGGTCCCTTAAGTTAACATTTTGTTTTCTTGCTTTGATAATCGCAGGACCAGATAACTTGGACAACCTGAAGAAGCTAGCAGAGCAATTCCAGAAACAAGCTCCAGGTGCAGGTGATGTCCCAGCAACAATCCAAGAAGAGGACGATGATGATGATGTCCCAGATCTTGTAGTGGGAGAGACTTTCGAGACCCCTGCTACTGAAGAGGCTCCCAAAGCTGCTGCTTCTTAGAGGAGGAGGAAGAAGAAGGAGAAGAGCTCACCTGCAAAACCCATCATAAAAATGTTTGTCGCTCGACCTCTTCTGAGCACTGTCAGATTCTTGTTTTCTCTAATGCTTGCGAACAGAAAGACTTGGTTTTATTATCACTTGATGCTTTTTGGTCCGAACAGCAATTTTCCTTTTATTAAGGTTAGATCGCTTTTTGTTTACCACCTGTTCAAATGAGTACTACTATGTCCTGTCGCTTCATACACTTCTTGCAACACAGTCCTTTGTTTTGAGTCAACGATGTCTTGAGATGAACAATCAACAGTTTCGTACATTTAAATGGAAATTCCAAAGATTTTACATATTTCCAATTATTGGATGTAAACATTCCATAGAAATACAACACTCTGAATGCAATCAAGTAATCATGATTGTTTCGTTTTCGATCTCTTCCGCTTTCCCCTGTTGTGCTAGTGTTTCGTAAAGCGGAGCGTTTCGAGTTTCTCGTAGCCAGAGACTCACGATGCCGCTCAGCACTGATGCAACACCAAACACGATGAACGACATCATTGCGCTTTCCCTTCCTAACGCAACTAGCAGTGGTGCTGCAGACGCTCCTAGCATAAACGCTTGACGCAAAAGTGAGACAGCAGTGTTCCTAACGTTTGTTGGGAACAGCTCTACGCAGTAGACATATAGGACGTCATACGCTGTCGAGGATGCCATGAACCCAACCGCCTCAACTGCAAGTTGTAACCATTTTGCCACAGATATCGCACGGATCACGCGGTGGATCGAGAGAACCGCGCAGAGCAGACACGCGAATCCGGCGAGGTATGATGAATTCGAGAATAGTGGACGGCGGTTCATGACCCCGAGGAGGAAGCTTCCGATGAAAACCGCTGGAAACTCCATCAGAGCGTTAACAGCAACAGTTAAGTAAAGATTGAAGTTGAGATTTTCAGCATTTAGTTGAATTCCATAATAAACAAAGCCACTGCCAAATCCAGCCATCATAACCATTATGATTCTTTTCACTGCCCATTTTGTTTTCCAAAACTTCTCCGATGATGAAGTTTGATCATCTCTCTCTGGAATTGGATCGACTAGGCTTAGATCCGCCGGAAGTTGTTTCCCGTTGAGCCTCGCGAGTTTCTTCAAGACCACCATGGCTTCTTTATTACGTCCCTTGACAAGAAGCCATCGAGGAGACTCATAAGCAAAGGGCAGGAGACAAACCGCGTATCCAAGAGGAAGAAAGGATATGATCCGGTAAAGATTTCTCCAGGACTTTCTCTCCAAGTAAGCCATGAGTGGTAGAGATAGAAAACCTAACGTGAAGAAGAAGAAACCGTATTGCCCTACTTGGCCTCGCCACTTTTTGCCAACAATCTCAGTTGCGAGTACGATACAACAAGACCCAATTCCTGATCTAAAGAAACCGTTGGCAAAACGCAAGAATGCATAAACCCAAACGTTTGGTGAAAAAGAGATCGCAAAGGCCGTGACGAAAGTTAATACACAAGAGAGTAATAAAGTCTTCTTTCGACCAAACCATGAATCAGCAAGATATCCATACACACCAGAACCTGTAAAATAAAACAAAAGAATCATGTAAAAGAGCCCTTACCAAACCAAATCGTATTTAACAAACTTAAGAAGCTATATATCCATAGTTTTTATGATCCATACCGAAAAGAGATCCGATGAAGAATAGTGTGGAAGGAACAGCCACAAGAAATTTATGTTGACATATGAGATTCCACTCAGAAACAACAGTGTCACTCTTTGGTCCAATCCATTCCCATTCTCCACTGGCCAATCCACACAAGGAGGCACCCTCCACGATGGCACCGGTTGCAAGAAGCCTCGCCGCGGGCTGAGCATCGGAGAAAATGGATATAAGAGTGGTCTGAGCATCGAAGATCCAAGCGATAGAGACCAAGAGAGCATGCAAGATCTGAGCAAACCCAAGTGCTCCAATGTGTTGCTCGATCACCTCGTCAACTGTGAGTGCGTACCTATTGTTTGGTAGCTGTTGTTGCCTTGTTGCTTCTCCTTTCTCGGTTGCTGATGAATCGTTTGATATGTTCGGTGGTGTCTCCATGAGCTTTGGAACTTCTTGTTTTGAAGGTTCCATTCTGTTTATGTTGTTTCAGGTGGAAATATATTTGTTTTCAATTTAGGTTTGTGGGATTGATTGATATATGTCTTAAGTTAGCGATGGTATATATACACATGGTCGAGGAGTGTTTTGCATCCAATTTCTCACTCTCTCTAATAAACTAATCAAAAAGCAATTGTGCATACCGAGTCATTAAAATTTTCGTATAAACAATTTAACTTTCTTATATTGTGTTGTCTATATTATCTGTTGCGTTTGATTGGTACACGTTCATTAAGTTCTCATGATCATTTACAACTCTAAATTCAATTATCTTGAAAAGAAGAATTACTTTTGATTCGTGACATTAACAAAAATGCAACTCTCTCTTTTTCCTTCTTGTTTTATTTGTCTATACTTCTCTTTCATCTTTTTGTCTACAAATGTAACTCATTTTTCTTTTTGCAACAAACGTAACTCTTTTAGTTCCCACTAATTTTAAATATATTGGAAAAAGAAAATAAACGACAAAGGTTACGGTTAGAATGCATGATGCGTGACGAGAAAGAGAAAAAAAAAATTTATGATGCATGAGGACAACACATAGCTAAAATTACAAATTGAATAATATGATGTGTAACCAATGCATGTGGCTTGATACTTGTCAAATATTATTTCGATCGATCGTGATTTCCAAAGTTTGGTTCGTTTTGCGGGTTTTTGGCCGAATAAAAACATGAAATTTGAGTTTATAATTTGCAAGAAACCCGTTGTAATTAAGTGAACGTATATTCATCCGTAAGTACTTGAGTGTTACGTATGGCATACTGCATACACACTCTTTACAATATACATGTACGGTTCAGCGATTATGTGTGTAGTACTAGATTTCTTTACCTAAAAAAAGTAAATGAGAAATCTAAGCCAAAATTATAGTTGATCCGTTTTTTGGCGTTTAATAACTATTATTCCATATAGAGAGATAATGAACAGAAAAAAACTATCAATCTGAGTAATAATGAAAAATGGAACAAACAAATCTGAGAAAAAGTTGCAAATAGAAATATTTACTTGTAAAACTTAGCTAGCATAACTTTTAGAACTCAATTTTATTCGGTTTTCACAGACTCTGCAACTACTTAAGTTTTCGATTTAGGTTATCCAATTATCAAAAAGTTGTTGCATAATGGCATTATTAAAGATTAGTTAATTAAAGAGGTGCGATCATCCCAAGAGCCCATGAAGAAAGTGGGATTAATAGTAGGATTAGGACATTACGTGATGTGGGGGGTCTATTGGTACGTAATATATTTTCGTATATTTGATGTACCTATCTCTATCTTCCTTTCTTAATTAAGTTTTTCCTATTCTCTAGAATGTGAAAATTCATTTTCCTTTTCAAACCTAGGTCTAGGCTCTATATGACTATACCTATGTAAGTTTTTGCATGCTATCGATCAATACAAAAAATTTCCGAAGGTCGTTTTCCGTGATAGAATCATCCTTGTTTGTTGTATACAAAACATTACACAAACACAAACATCACTAACAAATATATATATTTGGACTTATTACTCCATCTGGAAAGCAACATATCGTTCATGAATCTTCGTCACGTGAATATTATTTGTTTGTGTTAATGGTGTTAATTAGCCGGAACTTCTTATATAAAATTTCAATTTGGAATATAGTAATATGATCTCGAGGGTGAAAATGTTAGTACTTGTGATTACGTCCGTCTAGTATTATCGTCTACGTTAGTATAATCATCTATAAACTTTTTTCTTGATTAAGATATACCTTTTTTTAGGAGGAATATGCGTAGCCAAAGCTCCTTTTTCATGTGTTTTTCTCGTATGTGGTGACAATTTGCGTGTGAATTTGTTATTCGTTTATATATCGTGGACAGATGAGAATTAAAGTGTTTATGTCTATGGGATATATGGCATATTCTACTTTTGATTCCATGGGACTGTTATGTACATGTCTATAGTTTTCGAAGTCTTTTGTATATACTATAAATCGTGGAATTATAAGTGTTAGGAGGCAACAAAAATTGAGAAAACAAATTCCTGATATCATTTTGAATACAAGATTTGGATGTTTCTGTCGAGATATATATGCAAACATAAAATAATCAATTCAAATCGGTGTAACGAAGAATAGCGATTCAATGATCGAAGTGTTCTCCATTCTTCCTGAAAGAAGGAGAGACTATTGTTCAAACCATTTTAGTGCGATCTCAATCTTGGCCACTATATGTGTTATGAATCCCAAAATAAAAGAACGACGTTAATCTTCCATTAATTCTGGAAATTAGTCTAGACTTTGGTAAAGCATTTACCCGATTATTGAAATAAGAGTATTTGGCTGATAAAAAAGAACAAATATTAATAAATTATGTTCGGTTCGCCATATATGGAACTAAGGGTATCGTAGAAGTGTAATTACGAAACTATATATGTCAACCAGAATTTCACAAAAATAACGAGTAAATCTTTAATTCAGTCCGAACATACACGCACATATCCATATATGTATTATACTATAATAGCTAATGCTAAGCATACCTATGTACATCCGAGTGTTAGTGAACCACATCACATTATGTTGCAAAGTGACATAAGAAAGAAAAGAATTTAGTCTGTCTTTCATCAATTAGATGAAAGAAGCATAAAAATGAGGAAGACCGAATATACACTCACTAGTGGAAGAACTAGTAATGACACGACATAAATGCAATATACTACCATACCAAATGATCATCCAATCGTTACTTAAATCCATTTATATTTGTCTTCTTATCAATTATTTTCCACAATAATAAAGAATTTGGGATATGTAGTACTTGATCAATAATTAGTGGATGACGAGTTGTGGGAACACTCCAAATGCTCTGTTAAAGTTAGGCAAGCCTATATCTTTCTATAAAAAAATATAAAAACACTATCACTTGGTTCACAATCTCTTGACATTAAAGGTATTACAACCTAATTGTTAAATAAAAATCAACAAATAAATGAACACAAGAGAAATCATTGAAATGTTTTGCAGTTCTGTATACCTGTATCCCCAAAATGTTTTGGCAGTTTAACCTACAGTTGATATATGTTACTAAATTATAAAATTTAACATGAGAGAACTCTGCCATTGAATTGAATATATATTTTTTTCCTATTTTTGTTTCTCGATATATCTACCCAAAAAAATACCAACTCACATTAGTAGATTATATGTCGACCTCTTTCAATTCCATTTAGAGGTAATGGAATATAATTCCATTTACAGGTTAAAGATAGGGAAAAATGGAGGATGACGAACAATCTAAGCATTTACATTTTAGTTACCAACATATATCCTTCCTATTTTACTTTTTTAGATTTTTACCTGATTATGTATCACTCAGTATAAGGTATTTTCCTAAATGCCCGATTTTTTTTTCAATGAAATGGTAATGACGTTTTGGACAAATTTGCTAATATCTAGGATGGAGACAAATTCTTGCATTTAGACGATGGAATTGTGCTAGACGTGACTGCAATCGGTTTCTATTATAGTGAGTTTCATGAAGAAATGCTACCCTAATTCTCATGCTTTGAGTAACTTGAAACTTAAAAACTATCCACAGTTAGTTAGTAATCACCAGAAGATGATGCGGTACGGTGAAAGTGAAAATCACACTTGAGGTTACACCATTTTGATCTGTGAAAGAGCAAAGCTTTCAGATCAACCTTGTAAGAAGATAGTCCTTGAGATCCATTGATTCACATGGATGCTATGTTACAAACCTGAAGACCAAAGGACCTGCATGACCCTCGTGCTCTCTACACTTACAGTCAAACATGTAATCTGATCTTGCCGGGTCGTGGTTGGACCGGCCTGTCCGGATATTTTAGTTCAAGAACATTAAATGTAAAACCATTCCCTTAATCAAGCTGCTCTGTTTTGAAAACAAGAATGAAGAAACATAGGAAGGAGATGAGAGAATAAATTGTAAAGTCCAATTATCAAAGATATAAATGGTAAAGAAGAGAAGGTTTCTATAATAGAATCAGAACCAGATAGTGTTTTCCACTCTTAAAGATTAGGCATTGGATGTGACAAAAACATGATCCAAATCATATTTCTCAGACGAGTATCCGAGCTACAATGAAAAAAGACTAGCAATAATTCAAACTGAAACTTTAAATAGAATTAGAAAAATAATACAAAATCAGATAATTTGACTCCACCAACTCTCATGCCAACGAAATGCAAAATGCAAAGATCCACAAACTAAAAACGATTAGAGTGTTAAACCAAAAAAAAGAAATAACGACTAGAGTTCCATAATCATCTAGCTGAAAATTGCATATGAACCTTAACATGCATGCTTTCTGATTGTCAGACTCAAGTTCTCTAAGGACAGTTGAGTACTATCCAGCCCATCTCTGTTGAAACCTCATAAACGTCCGTATTATTTGGTACACAACCTTGAATAAAAATCTTTTCTGATCTGGATAACAAGTAGTCTCCAATGTGCCAACGAGAAAACTCCTTGACCAATAGGTCGACAATAGCATTCTTGTTGCATTGCCTATCACGTCAAGAACCGGTGTGCAGTCGCAGATTATAGATAGTTGATGAAGTTGCACACCAATGTAGGACTAAAGTGCCAAAGGCTGCAATGATTCTTTTGTCAAAGAAATAAAAAGATGCATTTAATCAAAGAGATAACAAGAAAATGGGATACACTAGAGTCAATTTAGTGAATGGTTATTGGTCTTCCATATTAGGTGTGTCTTTATTAGTAGTCTCCTAAAAACTGACGTTTTCATTGTTGTTTTATTCTTGTTTATATAGTGAATGATTATGAGAGACTAATTATCTAAAACATGAGAGATGTTAACTAACTTGAACATTTATCGATAAATAAAAAGAAAATTAGATATTAAATTTTTAAGTACCATTTCATATTGATATTGGTCATACATGATACAACCCTGAAAATACAACACATACAAGAGAACCAAGACCGTAAAAACTAATGCAGGTGCGAGTTTATTCGAATAAACACAAGATCTTCTTGTCTTTTACTTGTTTTGAGGTATGATACATAAACAAAGAATTGCCGCGAAAAAAGAAGCAAATACTTTATCAAAAAGAAAATAAATGGGCCTCAGAAATTGAGCTAAGCCTAAGCCCAAGCGAGTTATTGACCATAATTTGTAGCTCTGTAGTCACATCTCTGAGATGGGCATATTCGTTGCATCACACGGTCCAACACATATAATCAATAACACTATAACCACTTCACTATAGTACAACGATTTAAGTTTGTTGATAATAATAAAAACTCCATAGCGTTGGCGACATAGCGACTCGGAGTAGTGTGATGAGGATACGACAACATATTGGACACGTGACTTTAGCTAAACAAAGTAACAAACCACTTTCCCCACGTGTTAAAACAAACAATATCATTTTCAGATTGTTTTTTCCTTTCTTTGACATCTCAATATAATTTAAATCTTTTATAGGAAAATGCTCTTTCACAAAAAACAAAAGAAATTGCTGAGAGCTTTCTAGAATCCAACTTGATCATTTACACTTTTTATTAGATGCTATAGCATCTATTTTAGAGACTATGTAGTGAGTTAATTAATCATTTCAATGTCCACTATCCATTTTCTTACACTAATCTATACCACACATGACTCCATTTACCTCGTCGGTAGAATTTTTTAATACAGTTTCAGTAATTGCTAATCACAAATGAAAAAAATACTTAGAACATTGGAAATTAGTAAGAATACAATTGATTTTGAATGAAAGAATCAGCCTCGAGCGTGATTTAGAAAAATAAAATAATTGATAAGATTTTGAATAATTAAACTGGGAAAAAAAGAAGAAAAAGAAGACAGTGTAAAGAAAGAAAGAAAAATTGAAAAGAATAAAAAAGAAGAAGCAAAACGCGAGAGACCGACGCAGTTTTGGCAAACACGCGTCTGTCTAGCAGTAAACGCACTGCTCCGACACAACACTCTTCAGTGTTCGCATACTTCGCTCTTCTTATTTCACTCTCACATTCTCACATTCTTAAAAAATTATTTATTGTACTTGTGTTATAATTATCTTCCTTCTGACTTTTTTTTAGTCTGATAATTAAGTTTACGTCGGTATTGACTCCTAGTCTCCTATGCTGGATTAAATATGACGTCTATTACAAAAACCTTCAACAGTTCAAATCAAGATTGAAACACTTTCTCATAGCAATTTACCTTTTGCTATCCCAATTTTGCAAGTTTTGACTTTCAGCATATTAGCCGAAAACAAATGTTGCAGTCTTGCAGATGAGATATAGATATATATAGCTAAATCAGGTATACTTAATTCTCAGAAATATGTAATATCTTGGTATTAAGTATTCACTCTGTAATTTCCTGTTAATGAATCAATTTAACGACAAAATAAACATGACGGATATTAGTTATTTTCTCATTTCAAAGTAAATTATTTTAGAAAATAATGTTTTATTAGTTCCTCAAAACAAAAACTAGTGATGAAATAGTAAAATCACAATTCCAAAAAAAATGCTTAAATTATTATTTATCGACTGAGAATAAGAACATTTTTCTTTGTTAGAGCTCTAAAAACTATATAATTTGCTATATACTATATATATATATATATATATATTTTTAAAACATATATAATTTGC
>Ga0041059_1001694_pt1 | contig 17212 bp, 17 predicted proteins | sample AraColnosormetaG_FD_56232 | JGI IMG/M metagenome (GOLD analysis project Ga0041059, IMG submission 56232) | Arabidopsis roots microbial communities from North Carolina, USA - Col MF nosort | ecosystem: Host-associated > Plants > Roots > Unclassified | place: USA: North Carolina | collected...
AACATTTTGAAATTAATTTAAGACTGGCTAGAAAATTATGTACTATATAATAAGATTCCATGACTACAAAAAAAAAAACTAATTAAATTTCAAGATTGTAATAATTATTTAAAAAGAAAACTGAAATAACTGCTAGAATACACTTTTGGCAGCTGTAAATTATTTTCACTTGTATAATTCATTTTTTCACATGAATATGCATTGTCACATTATTAGGCTCATTTTTAACATTTTTTTACCGTCTAATGTAGATTTTAACAAACAAACAAAAATCGACTCTAGATGATAATGAGTAATGATAAAATCATCAGTTGTCATAAATTGTAGGATTCAAAACTGTTTTTGATCACAAATATGAGAGTTTTCCTTAGATACAAAACTAGTAATCACTGAACTATCATGCATGTTGTTGGTATTTTGTATTTTAGTCTAAAATAGTTAAATTTATGGAAAATAAAAGAATTCATGTTTGTCTCATCATTTTGAGGGACCGAACCGTAATTTCGCAGTAAGAAACATAAATATCAATCTTAATTCCTCAAGAATTCTACACCTCCCGTTCCATCTATCACGAAAACAAATAATTACAGTAAGTACCCCCGAATATCCTTGTTCATCCGAAGCAATTCGAGGATAATACCGTCTTTTTCTCTTTAAAATCCAATTAACATAAAATAAATATTTGCTCAGTCCGTTGAGACCTCACACACACTCTCTCTCTGATCATTCAACTTTTCGAAATTTTGCTTCATCGTCTTCGTCATCGTCTCTCTGTTGAATTCCTCAAACAATGCCTCTTTCTCTCCGTCTTTCTCCTTCGCCGACGGCTTTATCTCCGACTACCGGAGGATTTGGTCCATCGAGGAAACAGTGCCGGATTCCTTACTCCGGCGTCCCGACGACGAAGATTGGTTTCTGTTCTTTGGATTCTAGGAAAAGAGGAGATTCCTCTGTTGTTAGGTGTAGCTTAGAAACCGTTAATGTCAGTGTTGGTCAGGTGACGGAGGTCGATAAGGACACGTTCTGGCCCATCGTTAAAGCCGCCGGTGAAAAGCTTGTCGTACTTGACATGTACACTCAATGGTACCTACTATCTCTTCTATGCCTCTCTCTGCTTTGAAATTTTTACCATTCGACATCTCTGATTGTATATAGCGGAATCGATGAAATCAATGGCGTTGCGATGTCGAATGCTTAGATTACCAATTGATTTGAATTTTGATACTAATCAAAGTTTCCGTGGCTTTCAACTAAGATTGAAAAATCTTCTCAGTTAGATTCTTCTGCAGATGTGGTTCATTTAGATTCCATAGTGAATGTTTTGGTTTTGATGTTGGTAGTCTTTAAAGAGAGTTTCAATTCAAGATGTTCTATTCTTGGATACCTTATGCAGGTGTGGTCCATGTAAAGTGATTGCCCCTAAATACAAAGCTTTATCAGAGAAGTACGACGACGTTGTGTTTCTAAAGCTTGACTGCAATCCAGATAACCGGGTCTGAGTTCTGCTCTTTTATCTCTCTTCTTTTGGTAACTCGGTTTTCCTAAACCATATATCAATTGAACCATAGCTAGTAGCAGCTAAGGATAATCAATACCTGTTTTTGTTGTTGCTACTACTACCTGTCTTTGTTGTTGCTGCTAAGCCATTGAAACTCTTCATTGGTGCAGCCATTGGCAAAAGAGCTAGGAATAAGAGTGGTTCCAACTTTCAAGATTTTGAAGGATAACAAGGTTGTCAAGGAAGTGACCGGTGCAAAATACGATGATCTGGTTGCAGCGATTGAAACAGCGAGGTCTGCTGCTTCCGGATGAACCAGTCTCTCATGTCTTTACCATAATTGTTTGTATGTAATGTGAAATCTGGTGTTATCCCTATATATAGGTGATGAGGAAACGTCAGCAAAAGATTATCTTGTATGTGTAAAAGTTTCAAGAAATATGATCATGAAAATGATTATCTTTAGGTTTCCAGTTGATTCGGTCTGAAGGATTTCTAAGCAATTCGGAACTGAGTTTGGAAGATTCGGTGCAATGTGCACTAGCAAGTTTGTATTTTTAATTGGGGATATAGTTTGAAAGTTATGAATTACAATTGTGAGAACTAGCACAAGTCTTATAGAATTCATTCTTTACATAAAGCATCAACAGTGGGGTTCTTTATGAAACACAAGTGATTGACTTGACAGTAAGCTAGTCAAAAGACGAGATAGAAAAGATGGCAGTAACATATACCATAGTAGACAAGTGTGTTGGATGGGTTCTGCTTGATAACGATGTTTACATAACATGGAACTTAGAATGAAACCTGAATGCCCAACAAAGCCATTAGTTGTGAAACAAACTCCGGGTGTCCAGGCCATGCTGCGCCAGTTACTAGATTCCCGTCAGTGAAGCACCTGTCGATTGGATCTGGTTCTAGCCAAGTTCCTCCTCCAAGTACCACGTTCAGTTTCACGGCTGGATAAGCAGTGCATTTCCTTCCCTGCACCAGCCAGTGAACAGGTCACATAGAATAAATTCCTCAAACAACTTGTAGTGGCAAGAAAAAGGAGGACATAGTTAAATAAAATTAGAGCTACGAAGGAACAGTGCTGACCTTGAGGACACCAGCAGCAGCTAAGATCTGTTGTCCGTGGCAAATAGACGCAACTGGTTTCTCAGAATTCATGAACTCTTTAACTATGTTAAGGACATGTTCGTTCAAGGCCAGATATTCTGGTGCTCTGCCTCCAGGAATGACCAGAGCATCATAACTCGAGGAAACTAGGTCATCAAAGTTAGTAGTTAAAGCAAAAGTGTGGCCTGGTTTCTCACTGTAAGTTTGGTCACCCTCAAAGTCATGGATTGCAGTTGGGCAGCGATCACCAGCCTTCTTCTCTGGACAAACCGCATCAACTTGACATCCCAAAGCTTGAAGGGACTGGAAAGGCACTTTGACTTCATAGTCTTCCATATAATCCTGCAAAGGTCAAAAATTACCAAAAGTGTGATGTTCATATCAGGAGATTCAACGATCTTGATATCTTCTACCAATAAATTTAAAAGTGTGAGGTCATGATATTTGAAGTACAATCTAAAGCAAGATCATAGGCAAAACTACTGAAAACATAAATTCATCAGAATGGTAAGATTGCTTACCCCACAAAGAAACAAGATCCTTTTATTTGCTCCAGTTATTTTACCGCCAAGAGCCTTGACAAAAAGCTGGATAAATTCAGGATGACCCTCATATGTAGCTGCAGTAATCAAACTACCATCAACAACACAGACATCCGGAGTTATCGGTTCGACCCACTTGGCACCTGCAGCAACAAGGGAAGGTCCAACAGTTGCATAAGCTGTACATTTTCGACCATTGACTGTGTCTGCAGCTGCCAATATCAACTGCCCATGGCAAATAGAGGCAATGGGCTTGCCAGATCTTGAGAACTCTTTAACCAGCTCAACAACAGATGCAGTCAAGGCCAGGTATTCTGGAGCACGTCCTCCTGGTATAACCAATCCATCATACTTGCTAAGGTCAACTTCATCAAACGTTGCATTGAGCGTGAAATTGTGACCTCGTGACTCAAAATATGTCTGCAAATTCTCTCAGAAATACATCAGAAAAGTGTGCACAGCTTAAAGAAACTTGTCTACAATACATTCTATCATCCAATTCGAAGCTCAATTGGAATGAACCATTTCTAAATATAGTTACAATGGATCGTATATCAATAGATCAAGCAGCTACACATGGAGATCTAGAGAGGGAGAGAGAAACCTGGTGGCCACAAAAATCGTGAACGGCGGTGGGGCAAGAGTCACCAGCTTTCTTTCCGGGGCAGACGGTGTGGACGGTGATTCCGAAAGCTTGTAAAGCTTGGAACGGAACCATCACCTGAGAGAAGACGCCACACACTAATCAGCTGATATATATATAAGAACAAGGAAGAAATGGTATTAAGAAAAAGAAAAAAAAAAGTTCAGTAGCAGAGGAAGAAGATGACCTCGTAGTCTTCCATGTAGTCACCGCACAAGATTAAGACAGTTCTCGAGTTCGCCATTTTTCAGCAAGAGAGATGAAGATGGAGAGAGCGAGCGAGAGAGAGATAATGACTCTGACCGGAGCTATCTGGTCACGGCGACGTTTAGGGAGCACATGTGTCATGTGGTTTCAGTTTCACAAGTATGCCAGATTTTTTTTAAAAAAGAACAAAATTAAATTAAAAATACGTGAACGGCAGGATTCGAACCTGCGCGGGCAGAGCCCACATGATTTCTAGTCATGCCCGATAACCACTCCGGCACGTCCACATGTCTGTCTACAACTATCTATTATAATTAAATATACAGCTTAGCTAAGCTACTCCAAAGAAAAAGTTTCTCACTGGGAGGTAACACGGATATGAAAGTAAGCTTCAAGGCTAAATAAATCTAAGTACCAAAAAAGTAAGTTTGTAACCCAAATCGATTGAAACTTGAAAGGTCACAATACTATAAAACCAGAAAAAGTGATTTGCTCGACTCTGAAATAAACAGAGTATATCTGGTCCCATGTTGGAAGTTAATAATACCAAGCCATTTGCACGATTTCTAACTTCTTTCTTTCCTTCTCTAAATCACATCGCTGATATGAACAACTGAATTCTCGCCTGTCCTCGTTCCTTCTCCTCTGCTCCATCAAGATCTCCAATGTTGTCGTGATACTCCTGTTTAAGGGTTTATATTATTAGCAAATGCAAGGGAAGCAACCACAAAAGATAAAATTGGGTAACAGAGAGTTTTCATTACAAACTTATGTTTCACAGTCCGTATCACTAAGTCTGATGGTTTCAGTGATTCAAATTGTTCAAATGTTGTTTTTATCCATATCAAGTCGAGTCACTGGTTAATTGGTGTGTATACTACTTTTTAGACGAGGGAAGAGATAGAAAACCTGAAGAATCTGCTTGACATCGGTTTTACTAAGCTTCTGTTGCTTCAGTAGCAGCTCCACCCGCGCTCTCATTCCAGAATGCCTACATCAAGTATTGATTACAAATTAGTATGTCCGAAAAGCGAAAGCTCAGGTAAGTATCTTTTTGGTGGGTGCTTTAAGGGTGGGACTTACTCAGAACACCAAATATGCCCCAGGATAACAGCAACAAGCTGCAATTTCAGAGAAAATGTTACTCAAGATTAACAACAACTAGAAAAAGAAGATAAAATCAAGTGTAGAGGCCTGAATAAGTGTGTAATGTAGTATATATACACATATTAGGCACATTTGCCATTTCCCAAACGGACATGAAACTGGATAAATTAAACTTAATCGAACCTGAAGACTGTAGAGACCTGATTCTAGCTTCCGATTATATTTCTCATCTTCATCCAACTGAAAAGTAAAACAGTGAAATCAGTTCATAAACAGATTCAAGCTCAGAATGAAAACATCAAAATATGAAAATGATAAAAGTGAAATTACCTCAAGGTCATCAAGCTCAAGCTGGTCTAACCTTTCCGCCTCTGATCTAACCCTATCAGAGTATCTGCCAAGTGCAAAACAATAATGAGAGAGGAAACACAACTTTGAGGTAACTGCATTTTACCATCGCGTTCACCATATAGAAGCCTTAGCTTTTTAATCAAAATGCTTAAAATGGTAGACTACTGAAGAGAAAGAGAACATTTCTATTACCTCAAATATAATTCCATGAGCCGGTCAATCTTCTCAAATTCATTCTCCACGAATTTACTCAACAATCGATCTCTCCTAGAACCCCTTAATATCCCAGCTGAAAGATACAGCCAACAAACAAGAAAACCAAGAAATTAACATCAAGAACATGCAAAGAAAACACGTCACTTTTACTGAAACATATGACTTGCCTTCTTACCAAATAATGACGCAATCAGGGAAATAACCCGCTCCTCTAGCTCCTCCTTATACCGCTCCCTTTTGATTCTCTTGTTTAGCGGAATCTAAACATTCAAAGAACTAAACAAAATCAATAGACAAGAATGCCTCAGAATCGCCTCTTTCACATGACTTTGATCTACTACGCAAGCATTTACTAACAAAAGATACAGACTTCAATACCCAATAAGTCACTAGACAGTTCATAAAGATGGTAAAAAGAAACGGGATTGAAAAACTTGCCTTACCCATGAAAGCAGCAAATGCTGTTTTCAGTCCCATAACATCCACAAACCTCTCACATGCTGGTGGATAATTGGTCATGGCGAAGTCTAGAGCTCGAATAGCAGACCCGTAAGCATATTTCTTCTGTTTCATGATAATAATCATCAGCTCTACACCTTCCGCATTCACAAACCTCTCCTTGTTCTCCAATGGCATCAAGAGGCAACACAAACAATCAAACAGATTCTCTAACATCTCTTCCTCATCAGGAGTTTTAGGATCCTTTGACTTATACATCGCCACACCTTCAAGCACAGCGTCTACACCATTCATCTGACCTAGCCGTTTCTGATTCGCCGTACTGTTTTGCAGCAGAATTGCAAGAATCTCAGACGCGTACTGCTTGATTCCTTCGAATTCCCTCACCTTAATCTTCGTCAGAAGCCACCGCAATAGCTTCGTCCTTTCACACACCAATTGAGCAACAGCCGGCTTTACTTCCACCAAATTCTCAATCACCGTCAAAGTTGCGTATATAGCCGTAGCTTCGTCAGGGTCAGCCTCAGACAAACGATTCATATTCTGAACCAAGAGCTCGAGCACATTGTTTTCAACCAAGGCGTCGACTAACACACGCGCAGGCTCATCGTTATCCTCTAAGGCATCTTCGTCAGTCAGATCCTGAAGAAGCTGAACAACATCGTTGGCGATATCGGAGTTTTCATGAGAGAGGAGATTGACAATCGAAGGAACCGTATTGGAAGCAACAAGGTCCGGGTAAAGTTCCGGAGCTCCAGCGAGCACCTTGAGCTTCTGAAGATCGTCGTGTAGGTCAACCTCTGAGTCAGCGAACTTTTCTGGATTCTCCACATACTTGAGACGAGCAGCTATGTTGTCTCTAAGACGCCGCTCGAAGGAGAGGACAAGCTTTTTTAGGGTTTTAAGATCAAGCGCTTCTACTCCATTATGCGAAGACTTCTCAAGTGCTTCAAGGAGAGAAAGATCTACACCATCTGAGCCTCGATACGCCGTCGGCTGCGAGCCATGTCCGGCGTCGATTGCTTTCCGTTTTCTGGTCTGATTTGAGACTTCCATGGCTATACTCTCTCTTTCCGTCTGAAACTAAGATTTTTGGTTTAAGGGATGAAATAATGGTGACGACTGACGAGTCTGAATTTTAATTTGGGCTTTTTATTAAATGAAGAGTCAATGTCATTTGAGGCCCAATGGTGTAACGGTGTCGTTTAAGATTTAAGCAATTAGAATTTAAATTTCTAATAAACTATATTTTTTCTGGGGTCAAAAACTCAAAAGTCAAAAGATCAATGTCTTTATGGAACTTTAAAAAAGTTATGATGTTATCCAAGGAAGATGGAAAACCCTACACACTAAGCAAAAAATAAGATCTTTCTCTCTCTGACGACGCAATCCCTAATTTCTGGTTCTCCGTTCGTCGGCGGAGAAGATGGGATTCCTTTCCAATAAAATCTCCAGAGACGATGTGAAACCAGGCGATCACATCTATTCATGGCGTCAAGCCTACATTTACGCTCATCACGGTTCGATCTCACTCTTATCTCTCTCTTTGTAATTCCCTTTTTACAGAGAGATACATACATTGTACATTCATGATGATACGAGATGATTCAATTTCCAATTTTAGCTGTCTCAATTTGATTATTTGTGCAACTGGTTAGATTTTGCGAAAATTTCAAATTTGGGGGAAATAATGTGATTCTTTCGTTTGGATCCAAATTAGTAGAAGGTTTAGGAAAATGTGATTTTAACAGCTATTCTCTGTTACTAGGCTAGATTGTAATCCTTGAATTTATCTTTTCTTTGTTATGTAATCTATCACGTTAACTTGTATGTGTGTGTGATTTGCAGGAATCTATGTAGGTAATGGACAAGTCAACCATTTTACTCGTGGTGATGGTCAAGAGACTGGAACTGGGACTTTCTTGGACAACATCATTGTTAGTTCATCTCATAATCATGGAGACAACCCATGTCCTGATTGTGGAGATCGATCCAATCTTGGCGGTGTTATATCTTCCTGCCTTGAATGTTTCCTTGCCGGAGGTGATCTCTATGTCTTTGAGTACAGTGTTTCCCCTGCTATCTTTCTTGCCAAACCTCGAGGCGGCGTATGCACTATAGCATCTTCAGATCCTCCAGAAGAAGTCATCTATCGAGCAAATTTTCTCTTGCAAAATGGTTTTGGTGTGTACAATGTCTTCAAGAACAACTGTGAAGATTTTGCCATCTATTGCAAAACGGGTTTGCTAGTGGCAAACACCGACGTGGGAAGGAGTGGTCAAGCTGCTTCAATTGTTGCAGCTGCCAGTGTTCTTCTTTCTTCACCACTCAGGTTTGTAGCAGGTTTTGGTGGTTTGGCTGTGGCTGGCTATGGCATGTACTGCACCAGTCGCTTAGTTTCAGATATAGGCATGCGATGGGATGTGAGCAAGGTGCCTGTTGAGAGACTAGTTGCTGATGTGGCTTGTATGTCGGACATGGAAGCTAAACCAGAAGATGAGAAGACTACTTAATCCAAAACTGCTCACACCTGTATTACCATACTGGTTGATCTCTGATTGTAAATGTTGTGGCGGAAGTAAGAGAATCTGCTTCTGCTGTATCGTGTTGTGCAACATTTGTTTATGTAATTACGAAACTTGGCTTTTGATTAACACTGAACTATGATGCTTCATTTTATTATATACAATAAGATTGAAGATAATGAAACTATGATACATTTCCACCTTCATAACAAGTTTAAAAATGACGTAAGAACTCAAAGAGTGTAAGTAAGAACTCAAAGAGTGTCTCAGTCGTTGCCTTCGGGAAAGTTCACCAAGTATATAGCGACCAAAGTCACTGCTGCTCCGACCAGTTGCAATGAGGAGAAAGTCTCATTGAGGTACAGATACCTGGTCAAACCAATAATATCAGAACTATGAACCAAATGACTAAAGAAACTCTATTAAAATCATGGATTTATGGGTTGCTGATTATGGTCTTACCCAAAGATTGATGCAAACATTGGTGTCAAGAAGGTGAGTGAGCTGAGTTTAGTTAGGCTTCCTGCAAAAATAGACATCATACAAGTATCAGAGATCTGAAACCAGAAGTAGCGATAGTCTCTCGAGAAGGCAGTGAAAGAGTGGACCTTTAGTAGCGCTATAGAAGTAAACACCGTAGCTAACTGCGCTGCCAAAAATGGATGTGTAGAGAAGTGCTATAACATCATTTGTGGATAGATCTTGAAGACTACCATTAAAAACCGGGTCATGATTTATAACAGAAATCGCCAAAAGAGGAAGGCCACCGATAACCATATGCTGCAGATAAAATGAGAGACATGTTTAGTTTAGTTTAGTTCTTGTAAGAAGAACTCTCGAAGACAAGCCATTGAACAAAAATGGGGACAAGTAAGGATTGAAAGGGGCGAGAAGGATCGAGCATCATTACCCAACCGGTTGCCATAATTGGATCTGAGTATTTTGAGACCCATCGAACCATGACAGTGCCAATAGCCATGCTCTGAGCTGCAAGAAGCATCCACCATTCTCCACTTCCCCACAAGGAAAAATTATTACCATCTGAAGTTACTGATGGAACCTGTAGTGAATCAAACATATCATCAAGTTGCACTAAACAGAAACTAGCTCAGACTTGGTTAGATGGTTAAGTAGATCGTTTACCTCAAGAAGCAAAAGTCCAGCAACACCAAGAAGCAAACCTCCAGCTCTCACTATTCCAATTGACTCACCAAACAAGAAAGATGCTAACACAGCTACAGTCAGTGGCTGAGAATCAATTATGACCTGCAGCGTGACGGATTAACAAACCCAAAAGCCTTTCTCAGGCCTAGACAAGAACACAGATAAGACTTGAGAGATAGAAAAAAACTTACACTTCCTAAACCAGCAGAAGTTCTCTGTAACCCTTGAGCAAGAAATCCCTGAACCATAATCCTAACAAGCATCACCAACATGCAGACAAGAATCTATCAACATAACTCTTAAAGAGTTCAGGTAAAGTAAGCAGACCTGGAAACAAGTGGCGTCCACAAGAGCAAAGAGAGCGATAGAGAACCAAGCATTGATTCCTTCAGGCAAAGGTCTGCCTTTGTAAACTGCAAAGGCGACAAGCAACAAACCAGCCGGAATTAACCGAAACGCGGCCACGAAGAAAGGACCAGTAATGGGCAACACTTCCTTCATCGCCACCATCGCCGTTCCCCAGAAAAAGAAGGGTGAAATCAGAACCGTCCATTCAAGAAACGTTCCTTCACCGCCGCTCAAGATTCCAGAGCTCCGATTCTCCTCATCTTCCCCGTTATTGACGCATTCCACGTCTGATCCCATTCCAACGCAATCTACAGACGAAGAAGACGACGATGATTCTGTCTCCTCAGTGCTATTATTGCTTGTGGTGCTTCTCCGAACAACGGAATCTCCATTGATTCGACGTTTAACGAGATTATGCTTCGAGTCGAATCTGCTGTGGCGCAAGGATTTAACCGAAGTGTTAACACAGCTCAAATTCGTTCGTCTAGTAATAGACAAGCAAGAGTTAGGAGAAGCAAAGAAGCAACTAGAAGAAGAGGAAGAAGAAGCAGCGATGGCCGACCATGGCCACTCCATTGTTGCTTGTACTTAGAACAAAGAGAAAGGATAAATTTTGTATCTTTTCGAGTTAACAGAGAAGTAATGGCCACATGTTTTCTGTTTTTAAATTTCTGAAAAGAGATAATCAATTTTTGTTTTCATCAGAGATACCAAAGATCACTCACTATACATACATCATTTTTTAACTCATGAAGAACAAAAAATAAAAGACAAGATTTTGTTTAGTTCCTAGTGATCCACTGATCCAGAATCATGCGTTCTTCCAGAGACTTTTTCTTCTGATTCACTCTAAAAGAGTCCTGCAATAAAACACGCAAAGAAAAAAAATGAAAGCTTAGATCTTTCGAAGAAGACTAAACAAGCCTGAGAAATTTACAGAGTTAAGATCCCACAGCAACCATTTTACCTTAAAACCTCAACTTCCAGAGAGAAACCCGCGAATGGAACCAGCCGTTCCACGCTTTCTAGCCTGCACATTACGATATTAGTGTAAAGAGAATCGCAGGATGATCTTTATATTTTGATATTGGATAATAATAAAGTTTGACACCTTTTCAGTTTTAAACAAGTCCTCTGCAATGGCTTCCATCTGCTTCCTTTTCTTCTCTTCTTTCATAAAATCTGTCACGTCCCAGCTATCGTATTCTCTGGCATCACCGAAGTAAACGGTCAAGAAAACATAGAGGAGAAAACATTATGAGCCAATAAGCAAGAGATAAGACCCGGAATTACTTGTATGGATCCTTCGCAAAAGGTATTAGGCTACTGAAGCTGTTTCCGCATGTAACATTTCCCTAACAAAACAAGCAAAATCATCATCTCGCAAACACAACATTTGTCCAGAATCCAAAGGTTCTGTTTTACCTTTCTGAATCGCTTGAAGTCCACAACTCCTTCCCCTCCTGTCGATTGAACTTTTCTAGTCGATCGCAAGTCCCTAACAATAAGATCTTGAGTGTATATAATCTCCGATTTCCCAGTTTCAGCCTCATCGTTCCGATCCCTTCGGATTGTCACACTATCACTTGAGTTCTTTTCATCCATGTGGCCTCTACTTTCTGTATCCGCTAATAAGTTCACGCTTTTAAACTCGTTCAAATTCGAAGTTTCTTCCAATATAGTAACAGGGCTATCCTCTATTACAATAGCAGCAGGCTTCTCTGGCGTTTCTGCCTTTTCAGTAGCATCAATCATATGAACAGACGATGTTGTTTCTTCCTCTTCGGCTTCAGAATCCGCTACCACTGTCTCATCTGTAGAGCACGAGGATGAAATTACAACTACAAACAGGAAATGTTTCAAGATCAGTGTCATAGTCCCGAGAAAAGCAAATATATTTGGCTTTGGTTACTCACCGGATGGTGGTATCAGTGAAGTCGAAGGTAGATTTCCGGAAAAGACGGCGCATACTAAATCCATCTCGTTCACTCTAGATAACAAACTGAGATGCTTGAAACGGCCAAATTTGTCTCCTGCACTTTTTGGGATGACACATATCATGCGATTAATCTCTCCAAACTGAGAATCCTGCAGAGTTGATTACGATTAGGACTACCTACAGAAAGAGCAAATGAGCAAAACAATATAAAAGCACAAACCTGACTCATGGAGCTAATGTCTTCTATGGTAACGGTCTCTGCACCACATACTTCAAGTAAAGATGGGAAGCTGCAACCAAATCTATACTGCATAAAGAAAATGGCACGGATAGGTAAATGCATAGTTTATCAATAATTTAGTAAGACTAAGATCTACTGAGACCTATAACAAAAATCACTTGGAACCATCAGTTGAATCTGATTCTTCTTGAGACAAATAAGAGATTATACCGTGTCTGTTGGTTCCAAGACAAAGGTAAATCCTTCTAGACATTTTTCACGGACGTTTAATTCTAGTACATCCACCAAAGCTTCTTCAACCATCACTGATGGTCTGTACCTAAATTAACATTGATTACTTGAATGTCAGTAACTAATATATTTTAATTCAATAACCGGAAAACAGTAAGTAATGCTCACTGGCTGTATCCAGGAATTTCGCTGCAGATACTTTTCTCTGCGAGAAGCTAGACAAACCATTGAAGTTAAAAACCAATTAACAGACAAGTGATGACAATGGAATTCTCAGACATACCATAACCCAGTTTGTCAAAATGATTGTTTTTTTGGCTAAAATTGCATTGATCAGAGCTTCATTCACTTGCATACGTGGCTCAAGAAGCACATGAGTGCACTCCTCACTCAATGTAGGAGAAATACGAGCACCTGAATATCTACGTAGTTTCAGGCAATGCTGGTAATATGAAAACTACTCCATGAGGCAGGGAATAATGTTTTTCACTAACCAATTGATGAAACTGCATCTTGTACAGGCTGATCCACCTTAAAGGTCTCAGAGGAAGGGCACAAGTAAAAAACAAGCGGAATTAAGGACAACCTACAATGATTAAAAAATATAAGCCATACTACACGAAGTTACAACCAAAAAAAACATCACACCTGGAATACCTGTAAATTGCAGAACCTGTACCAAACGCGATAACATCTCCATCTTGGAGAATTTTCTCCTTATTAGATAGCTCATGAACTTTATCTTTTGTCCCCAGGTCAGTTTTGACAAAAGTCCCATACTTTGAACAATCTTTGACACGGATAACAAAGGATGATGTATCTGAAGAAGACTTGTTCCTCCGAGAGGTTGAAACAGTTGTTGCATCAAAAGTTAACTCAGCGTGGATCCTAGATACCCCCTTATCCTTATTGATAATTATATCACATCCTACAGAGAAAGAACAACCCATGAAGGCACAGAACACGAGCAAGACGATGATGAAAGTGTAATAACATTACCTTTTCGACCAACCTTGTAAATACCCTTTGAAAAGATATAGTATTTATCTTCACCTGATTCAAACCATTTAACAACTCATCAAGGTTACAAAACTAGAGATTCTTAAAAAGCAAGATCAAACTCACTCCTCTAGCATAAACCCAAGAAGAAATGTGGGGTTTTTGTAACACATTGATCAGACCGAAGTTGTTAATAAGTAGAGAACAACTAAAAACTAAAGGGTCATCACGAATTTCACTGATTCCTAGAGCATAACATAGTTGAGATTGAGAACTGCAATTACTGGAGGAAAAAATTATCGTAATGATGAAAAAAATGAACAGTAAACAATAAAGCTCGTTCACTTGCAAGACAATCGAATTCTAATGGAGAAAAACCTGAAAGAGGATCAACGGGAAAGAGACCCCAAACCATTTTGCTTCGCTCCAAGAAATCCTTGTTCGAAAGGGGTTTTGATTTCTTTCTTCAGAGACTTTGGTGTTTGTTTACTGTGTTTTAAGGAGACCGGTTTAGTAAAACCGAACTTATATCGGGTTTTTTAAGATCAACCGGAGATTCTTAGGCCCACTAATAAACCATTAGGCCCCTATGGTCTTTGTTATGAGAAAGATAGACATAATTTGGGAATTTGTTATGAAAGGAAGTACAAGGATGTCTAGCCCAAGTTAAAAGGCCCATAAATAAAATATGAGGCCCATCTGTCCTTGTATAAAACTTTTTAAGGAAATAATAACAACCAAGTCACCCCCACTAACAAACCACCTAATTAATTCTTGGATCATGCAGAATCTGAGACCCTTCGTTGCCAAGGTACGTACGCCGAATATCTGATTCTCGTTTTTTTCACGAGTGATCTGTTGATAGAAGAATTGTACAGTGTTACCGTGGAGGGAGATCGATTGGAAATCGCCAATCTCGCGGTTTCTCTTCATCATCATCACCTACCAAAAATGGTACCAGATCTACAAATCTCGGTCACTAATCATGTCTTTGTAATTAGGATTTGTGGTTTCTTCTTTTGATTGCAGAGCCATCGATATGGATCAAGGAAGTACATAGCATGGAATTTTGGCATCTGTATGTAGAGAAAAAGATATCCATATATATTCCAGCTAGGACAAAAGGCTCGATACATGAGGGAGGCACTAGGTAAGAACAAAATCAATAGTTAAGCACTTGAACAAAAGCATTGATTGCTATTCTTTCTCATCTTCTTCGCTGCATTCTCTTTGTGTGATTCAGATCTTGGAGCCGAGTTGGCAGATCTTGCAGCCGCAACAAGGGAAAAAGTGGCAATTTCAGTCGATCTTAATCTTTTCAAACCTAGTAAAGCTCTAGCGGTGTATTATGATGATCTAGCTGATCTAGTTGTTGTGTAGTACGTAGCCTGCCTTTGGTTGTGTTCAAATTTGTGGATAATCATGGTAGGTAGAATAAATATTAGCTCGTTCTCGCGTTTCTTCAGATTAATTATGATTTGAGGTCTCTGAAATATCTAAAAACCAAATCATCAGTCTTTTATTAACAAATAGAATTAATTATTCCAAGTCAACAACGAATTGAACGTTGAGAGCATTATTGATCTCCTCTCATTGTAATTTCTTGTGGAGGAAGCAAGATGATGTGCTTACTTGTGGAATTTTTGTTATGTGAGTGAATACGATGAATATATTTTAAGGGCCCTATATTTCCACAACCAAGCACATCCTCTTGCTTCCTCTCCACAAGAAATTACAAAACCTTGGAGTTGATGATGAAAAGATGACAAAATTTTAAAACATTAGGATTGAAACCAAACGAAGAAAACAGGCATATCTTAGGCCCAATAGTTTGACTAAGGACAGAACAAAACCTTGCTGTCAAGGTCTTTCTTGAGCCTTACAAAGTTTATCCAGAAATGAACACAGGCTAGCAAAACGAATTTGGCTTGTTTAATTCCTAAACTAGCTTATTCTTTGATATATATTATAGAATGTATTATAAATTTGTAAAAAATAGTCAACATTAACCCAAAATTGGTTGTCATGTCCATAGAGAGATTAAAACTTCTTATAATGTGTATATATTTTTTGAAAATTTCCTTATAATTAAATTATAACAAAAATAAAGATGGAGCCAACCTAAATATAGGCGCCTATATAAACAAGCACTAAACACCTGCTACTAACAGACAAAAACATTTCCACACAATGGCATCTTTAGCGACCACTTTAGCCCTAATACTATTCTTGATCTTCCACCTCACACCAGAAACAACTGTAGCTCGCCCTCTCAACGATGCCGATGCGAAGCCGGTTGATAGAGTCGTAACCACCACCACCAACGAAGCCAACAACCTAGCCTTTGTATCTGATCCGTTCTCCAGTTTGCAGTCATCACCTCCAACATCACCTATTCCCGGTTCTCCTGGCTTTAGACTTCCGTTTCCATTCCCGTCATCACCTGGAGGTAATCCCGGTATTCCCGGTTCTCCTGGCTTTAGGCTTCCGTTTCCATTCCCGTCATCACCTGGAGGTAATCCCGGTATTCCCGGTATTCCTGGTATTCCTGGTCTTCCCGGTATTCCTGGTTCCCCTGGCTTTAGGCTTCCGTTTCCATTCCCGTCATCACCTGGAGGAGGAAGTATTCCCGGTATTCCCGGTTCGCCTGGTTTTAGACTTCCGTTTCCATTCCCTCCATCAGGAGGAGGTATTCCCGGTCTTCCATTACCGTTCCCGCCATTACCTCCAGTAACTATTCCCGGTCTTCCATTACCGTTCCCGCCATTACCTCCGGTAACTATTCCCAGTTTCCCTGGATTTAGGTTTCCTCCGTTACCATTCCTCCCACCGTCGACTCAGTGAACGTATCCCGTTGGATATTGAATAATTAAGCTCATGCTAGTGTATCGATAATGATCATGTGTACTCTTATGATATTTATAAAATGAGTATTCTGTGTCGTGTAATGTAACTTACATTATGTAAGTGTATGTTTATCTATTAAATAAAGACTTTGATTTGAGTTCAGTCCAATACGTCGACGGTGTATTTAAGTAAAATGAATCATTGTATTTGTGAAAGCTTAAGTTGAATGTGTTGTTTTAAAAATTTCTTGGTATTTCTGATTAATATAGTTTTGATCAAACCTTTGAAGGAGGTGAGGTTTTAGATCGTAGATTTTCTAATTCTTTTAGAGGAGTTAATTTGTTCCTACTAGTTTCCACAAATTCTAGCTTCTCTATGAATCTTCAATCTGAACCACACATTTTACATGCTGTAAAAAAACAAAAAAAGACCTCACTTACACAGTCACACTACACACACATATACCCACAAATGTCTTACTTAATACTTAATCCGTGAACCACACATCGTTTCATCCTCGGAAACAATCAGTCAATTTCGCTAGGACCTAGGATTAGGTAAACAAAGCTTTGATTTTCTGGATTTTATTTTTGTTTTACGTAAATTGATTTTTCATCATCTAATTAATGTTTGTTAGATAATTCACAAATATAATCTTGTGAAAAATAAATTTTATATAAATTAATTTATAGTAGTTGTGAGAGTAACCAAATGAAATGAAATGGAAATAAGTGTTAAAATAATTATTAAAAATATATGAGACAATAAGTCAACAA
>Ga0041059_1001695_pt1 | contig 17208 bp, 4 predicted proteins | sample AraColnosormetaG_FD_56232 | JGI IMG/M metagenome (GOLD analysis project Ga0041059, IMG submission 56232) | Arabidopsis roots microbial communities from North Carolina, USA - Col MF nosort | ecosystem: Host-associated > Plants > Roots > Unclassified | place: USA: North Carolina | collected 2013-09-02
TTTTTTTTTTTTTTTTTTGGTCAATAGTTTCATTTTGGAGATTTTAAGGTTGTATGTAATTTACAGTAAGTTTATAGTAATTGACAAAAATAAATCTAAGCCAAGGGTTACATTTGAAGGGAACGAATACAATTTTTTCATCAAATTAAATTAATATATTTGAAATAAATTATACTTTCTCATATCTTAGATAACGAGTTTTGTTATTTGTGAAGGTAAATTGTAAACGTTTTTTTTTTTTTGCAGACAGTTTTCGTTTAGATGACCAAAAAAAGTTAGACCAAAATTCGTAATATTTTGGAGTCAGGAAATATACTAAGATTTAAAAGTAATTCCCTCTCAAACTAATTTTTTTTTTTTAATGATATTTCGGGGTTGGGAAACATAATAATATCCTAGGTGGGAAATTGCATGCACAACATCGGAAAATTATTTTCTTGAAAATAATTTAACGCTCAATGTAACTATATATACAGTATTTACCAAATGATTTTGTAGGGAACTAAAAAAAAATTAAAGACATATATTCTTGTGTGTAACTCTCTCACAATGAAATATTGTTTTAAATTTTAACAGTTATAAAAACAAACATTTTTACTTATGGCTATAAAATCGGTTACAAGAGTTTCACCAAATAAAATTACTAATTAGGGATCTTTCGCTTTGACGTACACCTCATACACAGCTTGCGAACTTAAGAAACTTATCTCATACGCAGCTAGTGGAGTTTATTTTTTCTTATATATAACAAATCAACACATAGGTTTGTTTGCCTTCCTTGAATATGAACTTCCCACATGTTTTTCTTTATACCAGTTATACCTTCTTCTTATTTTTAGGCAACTACCAGTTATACCTTTCGCTAGATATACTTGCCTACAAAATACAATTTTGTAGCAATTTGATTATACTTTGGCATGGTGGCAAATCAGCGGCTATATATGGATAACAGATGTGACGATGGTTCCACAACAATAATCGTAAATTGTTAAAATATATTTGATTTAGTTATAGTATAATTGAAATTCTGATTTTGTATAGCAAACTAGATTTTAACCCGCGGTACACTGCAGGAATAATTTATTTTTTAAGTTAGTATACATAAAAGTTTGCAAATTGTATTTATTTATAAAATATTTTTATTTTATAGTTTACAATTGTTATTAAGTAACGTCCTACCAAACCCGTCCCGACAACCCGTCCCGTGAAAAAACATTTATTTTATTAATGTTGATCTTATTTATGATATGTTTATGAATTATTGTCTAAATATTTTGTAATTCTGTAGTAATTAAATGCTATCAAAAATCTCTGTGGTTTGATGATTATAATCGAATTGTTATAGTCATAGAGAAAAGCAATATCAAAAATGCTAATTTTGAAGTAATTAAATATTTTGGAAGTTTTATTTTAGTAACTAACGTGGAGAGATTTAGAGAAGATTGTTAAATGTCAAATATTTCATTCGAAAATTTTTTTTCGAATTATCAAAAACAAACATTAAAATTCAGTGAGAGCCATTGTAAATAAGTCTCAACTACAAGATTTATTTCACAAAATGGATATGGATGCAAAAATGTATATGTAGATAATCGTTAAATATTATAATAATTTTACACAAATTAAATTCACAATAATTTTGCGAAGGAATAAATGTACACGAATATGTGATTGTGTTGAACAATTTTTGTAATTAATATAGTTGAATAATAAGTCGCACTTCTTCGTTTAATATTGTTTTAAGTAGTTGGATTATGTTAGGTAAGTACTTTAGCATGAAAAAAATATTGTTTCTACAATACTCAATTAGATTTTAATAAGACCTTAATTAAGTGATTTTTCTAAAATATAGTGACATTTTTAGACTAAAGAATTAGTTTTTTTATAATATTTATTTTCTTAATAAATCCTAGAAAAACTGATTTCTAAGACCGAAAGATGACAAAAGATATTGAGGCGAAAGCAAATACTGTGAAATATGGAACGCGGTTTCTCTTAAATATGAGACAATGATTTATTCCATATTTTGTATTTTTATATTAGCTTTACCTTTAAATTTATAATAATGTGTTTTTAACACTTTTTATTATTTCTAAATTTGGGTGGTTATAACTTTCTGTGATGTCTTATTATAATTGAATAGTTTACCGGAAAGAATGATCCACTTAAATTGAGAACCGAGCAAAGGTGCCACTAGCTTTGCTTTGAAGAACTGAAACCAATAACGCGTTGACGTGAGCTATTGTTTGTAATTACACAAAACGATATATTTGATCCAATTATATGTCTATTGAATCTTGTGAAAATATTTATTTCTTTGTCAAATTAAATGAAACTCAAAATAGTATTGATAACTATAGGAATTTAATTTCCGTAGGACCATGTCTACGTTCATGAATCTTATAAACGGTTGTATCTCACAACATATTTAATATTCAAAATCATTACAAAAAAACTAGTTTGATTCTAAACTTCTTTTCGTACTAGTTTTAGTGGAAATTTATTTAGATAAATCAATGTTTATGCTCTTGCTTGAGGATATTAAAATACTTATTGTAATTTGTTTACCACCAAATCTTTAAAATTGATTTTCACAATTCTATTTTTTTTTATTGGAAGCTTTGAATAATATGATCAAAGGTCATGGATCATAAAACACGACAACATCATTTTACATCGAGTGGGAGAGCTGTAGAGAAAGCGAGTATAGTTTCAATTTGCAAATAAATTTGAAGAATTTATAATGTAACATCAACTTACTTTAGATCACAAATTTCGATGACACTTCAACAAAATAAAACTATATAATATAAGAAATAAATACGACAAATCATATGTCAAGGGAGAAAATAAGAAAAGAGCTATGCAGTCCCATGCTTCTATAGTTCTAGTCCACTTGTCTTGTGAGTTGTGTGTGGTAACGGGACCAGACTATGTTATCATTAGATATCAACTTATGATATGTTAACTCCATTAATTGTAGTCACGAAGATAAGCTCAAATGATATCTCTTTATAACATTATTGTTTCAAAATTAATATTCTATTTATTTTCTCAACAATAAAATACTGTTATGTACATCTAAATCAGAAAAGATAAGCTAAAATATTGAAACATAAAAAAGGGCAATACCAAAAGAACTTGGTAGTCTGTATTATGTGTTTTGCTTTGAGTCTATAGGGCATTTAGGAATGAATTTGATATATCTTGGTTTGTGTTCATATGTATTGGAAAGGAACTATTTGGGTATCAAATGAAGATGAACGATCATTCAAAATCATCTTACATATGACATGAGACGAGAGATTTCACTGCTAAATCAAAATCAAAATCAAACTTGGATACAAAATAGAAAAATAAATTATTTTTCATTTGTAGGTGGTGTACGGTTTATAGGACTAGGTGATATGTTGCGTTTATAGAGTCTTAAATCCTTCATTTAGCTTTTGTTTTTGAGTCATTTGTGGCGTCTGGTTTATAAGCCTAGTGATATGTTGCATTTTTAGTGTCTTAAGTCATTCATTTAGTTTTTGTTTTTGAGTCATTTGTCGCGTCGTAGGCCGTCTTTTTGGTCTTGTGTTGAGTCTTTTACTGTACTAGGTGCTTTTGCGGGATTTGGAAGTTTTGATACGTTATAGGCTTGTTCGAAAAAAAACGATCGAGAAAAGAAGTAGAGGACACCTAAGATCGATTGATCCATAGTTTGTACGTCAAAACATGTTAATGACCACTAGCCGTGGATCGATTGATACGAGAAGTGATGACGAATCGAAGTCCAATACCAGTAGCCAAAAATCGATGATCCAAGAGATTTTCTCTTTCTAGCATCATATACAAGATTGAAACATTGTCTATCAGCTATACTAAGATTCAAAAACTTAATTTTTCAAAGAATTTAAAAGCTTATATATGAGAAGGTATTTATTTTTGAATCTAACGGTTTGCTTATAAACATTTGTATAAAATACTTGAATGTAATTGGATATTGCAAAAAGACAAACAAAAAAAAAGAATTTGACCAAAAGAAAGAAAGAAAAGAAGATGGGACATATTTACATAGGGATCATCTGGATTAAGGAGACTTAAGAGTCGAATTTCTTAATGAAGGCATACTTTTCTTCTTGCTCCAAGGAGAAAACTCCACATGATATGAATCCAAAATATTTTTCATTGATGCAAAATTTTCATACATCATAGAAAATTCTAGTCTTTCGTAACTAATTCTATATATAACATATAAAAAAATACTTTTTAGATATAAATCAAGACAAACGAAAAACCAAAGATACTAAGAAAAACTTATCATCATGGGCTAGTTGAGTTTAACACAGTTGAGTTGCCTAAAGTGTTTATGAGCTGCACGATTTTCCGCAACCGCAGTGTCGACGACTTGTTTGCCTTGTTCGTCAGAAAAGATCGTAAAAAGATGAACAAGAGTGTCCATGATGCAACCAAGAAGAGGAATACTTGAGCAATTTGAATTAACTCGAGGAGACTGAGGATCATCCATATGCTCTTGAAAGATTGTAAGAGAGGATGAATAAAAGTAAAAGTAAAGAGGTAGTGGTGTATTTATCCAAATCCTCCTAATGCAAAGAGTGACTCGATGTCCACATACTCTTTGACGATTCAAAAAAGTAAGTTGATCTCAAAGAATAAAAATGCCTTAGCTTTTTCATTCTTTCTACGTGGAAAATTCAAATAAATCATTCATCCACTTATTTGTGTCTAGCTTCTATCTTCTGCATTGTACTATAAGATTTATTTTCGCAATTGATGGGTAATTGTTGAATTTATGGTTTTATGTGCCTTAGCTGATTAAAAATATTTGCAAAATAGATATATGTAGATAATTGATAAATTTTCAATATTCTCTAAAGAAGAAATCCGTTTTTTCTAAAATATACTATAAACTTTAAGGATCATAAATCATTTAGAAATAGTTACTCATTCTACCTTTTTAAATTGTTGTGGATCCAATTTTACAAATTGTAATGTAATTGTTGTGGATCTACCTCTTTCACAAAGTGTACAAGATATAGGTAGGTTCAGTACATGTTATAATATGTCTTGTTATAATATCTAAAATATTTTTGTATTGGTATATAATATTTAACACATTCAAATTTAGTCTATAACAAAATCAATACTAGTATATTTTATACAACAAATAATTACTGAAAAGTTTTTAAAATGCTAAAAACCATATAAAACTTTATAAATATTTTTTATAACATGCTTTAAGAATTTATAAATCCATATTTGTGGTATTTTTGAAAATAGAGAATAAAACAATAGTGCTTTTAAAAGGTTGTATTTTTGAAACTTTCCCACTGAATTAAATATTATTTAAAATTTCCAGCACCATAAAAAACAAAAAAAAAACAAATTTATGAATATACGAAAACACCACACTAACATCTAAGTTCTTTCAATAACTTAAAGTTAACACCGATGACATATTAAAGCTTCGCAAAATCACCAACTATATCTCCACATAATATAAATAAAATTCGAACTCTTCATTCACAAGAATAAATATTAAAAATGTGAATAATAGAGCTTTTAAAATAGAAAGGTTTGTAAAAATATATACTCAACAGAGTGATCTGTTGACCGACTGTTGACTTTGACTAACAAACTTCGGTTACAAAGATAAACGGCAAAGATCTACAACCGTCAGATCATGAACTCAATTAACAACCGTCAGATCTCAGTGGCAATTACGTAGATAATAATCAACACCAAGGGTATTTCTAAAACTACACAAAACGCATTTGAGCGGGTAAATTCCTCAGAGCTTCTTCTTCTTCGTCTCCATCGAAGCTAAAATCTCAAAACCCTAAAAGTCTCAGAATCAAAAGCGAACTCTATCATCACTCAAAAATGCCAGTCCCAATCATCGAAACGTGTCGTAAGAGAAAACGGAAGCCAAAAGTTTACAATCTACAACGATTCGGGGAAGATGGGTTTCCGATACAACGGAACGGAGCTTTTCGCGATCAAATTAGGGTTTTTTTACGGGACTGTGCGGAGATTGAAGATTATGATATCCGCGGTATGACTGTGTGGTGTACTCTTTTAAGCCATGAGACGAAGAGTTCTCTGATTCCGTTGTACATTGTTGAAGAAAATGTGAAACATTCATCGGAACCCTATTGCGATCACTGTCGTTGCACAGGTTTGTGGATTAGTTAATCCTTCTGGGTTCGATTTCGGGATTTGGGTTTAATCGCGTTAATCAATTTGGTGTTTGATGAGATTTTGAGAAACTGGGTAGGTTTTTGTGTATATGGGCTTGTTTCGATTAGGTTTGCAATTTTGTTGTTAGATTGATGGAAGTTGTGGAATTTTGGATTGATTTGGAGATTTTTGTTGAAAAGTTTTTAACTTTGGATTTTGTGTGTTTGTTTAGGTTGGAGTAACCATTTTGTGTCGAAGAGAAAATATCACTTCATTATTCCGATTGATACTGAGTGGAGTTTGCCATTAGAAGATGATGCTTTTGATTCTCAATCCCATGTTTTACATGGTTTGATTCATTGCAATGGTTTTGGTCATTTGGTATGTGTCAATGGTATGGAAAGTGGTTCTAAGTACTTATGCGGAAGAGAGATTGTGGACTTTTGGGATCGGCTTTGTAATAGTCTCGGAGCAAGGTAATGGAGACAACATTTATCTGTTCTTTTTGTGTTTGTTGGATTTTGCTTGGAAATTGATAGAGTGTGATCTTGTTGCAGGATGATTACTGTTGAAGATTTGGCTAAGAAGAGGTCTGTGGAACTGAGGTTGTTGTATGGTGTTGCTTATGGTCACTCTTGGTTTGGAAGATGGGGATATAAGTTCTGTTGTGGGAGTTTTGGTGTGACCAAGAATGAGTATGAGAATGCCATTGAGGCTCTTGGTTCACTTGAGATTGATCAAATCGAGTTTGATTTCGGTGAGCTTCGACAATCTAAGGAGATCAATCAGGTTTTTCGATATTACAGAGAAATGAGTGAAGGACACTTGAAGACTTTCAGAGATCTTTTGCGTTTTATGCTCATTATAAAGTCTCATGCTTCTCCTCAAAAGCTTCTTCCTGTGACTCCTCCTCTCTTGACAGATTCTCCTCATCAGAAGAGATCAAGCCGATTGCTTTTGAAGAAAAGTGATGTTGCGGATAATGACAAGTCTCCGAAATATAGGAACTATAGTACTGTGGCTGCAAATTTGGGTAGTAGATGGCCTGTGAGGAGACTAATATTTGCAGCTGAAGTGATAGTAGAGTCACTGAAAGAGATGAAAGCGTTGAAGCAGAACGGTATGACTCGACAAGATGTTAGGGATTCAGCTAGATTGCATATTGGAGATACCGGTCTGCTTGATTACGTGCTGAAGTCAATGAACAATGTGGTTGTTGGGGATGTTTTGGTTCGACGTTATGTTGATCCCATTACACGGATCCTGCACTATACAATACAGGATCTTGATGATGCGGTGAAAGCCAAAGAACCGAAGAAAAAAGAAGCTGTTGTGCTAGAGGAGATTACTCCGTTGAGGATTCTTACTCCATTGAAACCTGGAGCTGACGTTTATGGAGATCTGTTGTTACTATACACAAATGTGCTGTTGAACTATCCAGAATCTGAGCTAGTGAGATCTGCAACTCAAGCAATCTTAGACTCTAAACACTTCATCAAAGAGTGGCCTATATGGGACAACAATGACACAGTCTTGCAATTTCTTTGCCGTATCAATCCAAGTTTGGTTGATGTGAGATCCGAACAGACCACAGAGCTGCCTCCAGGCGAATTAGTCACAGTGCCATTACAAGCTACAGTCTATGATCTAAAGCAAGCCATTGAAGAGACCTTCAGAGATACTTACTGCATCTTGTCAAATTTTGTAGTGACTGAGATTGATGAGGTTGAAGAAGATATGAGTTTGATCGGTTCTTGTTCTGCTTTAACAGTGAGAGGTCATGGGATAGATTTGGAATCAAAACTCAAGTGTCAAGGTGGATGTGATACATGGATGGTGAAATGTATTTGCAGAGCTAGAGATGATGATGGCGAGAGGATGATATCTTGTGATGTTTGTGAGGTATGGCAACATACACGATGTTGTGGGATTGATGATTCAGATACTTTGCCTCCACTTTTTGTTTGTTCGAATTGCTGTGAAGAATTTGCAGAGCAACAGAGGAAAGTGCTGCAGCCAAAGTATGAGTTTCCAAGTTCAGAGAATGTGTTTTTGCTTGAATCTGCAGATGATTTCTTTGGAGATCAGAGATGTCTTGGTATGATTTTTCCTGAAGAAAACTATCTTTTGTAAAGTCAGTTTTTGGATCAAACTTTGTAGATAATCAATTCTTTTGTAAACAAAACCAAATTGTATATGTGATTTGTTTGCCTCAATATAAATGAGTTTGGCTTTGTGGTTTACAAGTTGGTTAAGAGACACTGTTTACAAAGAGAGGGTTTTAAAAACAGAGGAAATAAGAAACAGAGCTTTGTGAATAAGGTCTGGTTTATCAAACCGTCGGTCCAATCCGGTTTTTGGAAACATTGATGATTTGAAAAAAATTGTGGTGTTTCCTCTATACAAAATGTATTAAAATGGTTTCTTAACATGTTTAAACTCAATTGAAGAAGAATAAGAACGATCAACAAAACCATTCATCTTCATAACTTTATTCATCATCTTCAACAACTCTGTAACTTTCTCCTTAGTTCCTTCACCACATCCAACTTGTAACATGACAACAAGCTTCTTAAACGCACCTAATCTCAACGCTTCTTCAACTTCAGACCCATCACCACTTTTACAAACCTTCCACATCACAGAAACCAAATCTTTCTTCTCAGAAATCTTCAAAATCTTCTTCACCAAAATCGGTATCACCAGCTTGTTTCTTCTCACTTTCTCTCTTCCTTCTTTAGTTTCACAAATCACGTTTAATACCGTTAACGCTTTCTCGCAAACGCTGTTTTCTGAATCCACTAGCATCTCCACTGTTATATTCACAAGATCCAATTCAAGAAACCTTGATACGGTTTCTTGATTTGTCAAGATCATATGGTGGATTGATATTAACGAGTTGACGCATGTAGAATCGCGATTAATCGATTTCATGAACGCTTCTTGGACGCCATTGATCTTTGTTAACGCGTGAACGTGAGTTACGTTAAGCTCAAGAAGCTCTTTTATCAAAAACGCAGCGTTTTGATCACCATTTCTCAACAGTTCCACTAAACGATTAAACGACGACGTCGTGGTGAGTTTGGATTGACCTTCTAAACCAATGGGAAGCATCCACGTCAGCACAGACACAGTCTCCTCCAATAATAATGACGCATTTGCGTTTTCGGAAAACGCGTCGAAGCAAACGCAAAGAACCAATCCCGCGCCGTTTTCCTTAACGCATTTTCGATTCCTCTCGCTCTCTTTTCCTAGTCTCGTCATCTTCGTAACCATCTCCATGCACGCGGCGTAGTCTCCACGCCGCGTAGCAGCGGATAACCTCTCACAAATCTCGGAGACTTGATGACTGGTCACGGGTACACGAGGCGTCGGGATTCGTTCAATCCCGCCGCCTAGTGACGACCCGCACCAACCTTGAATCATCCTCCGAATCGTATGGTTCGGAATCTGTTCCAAACTTGTCAAAACCGTGTTTGTAACGGGACAAGTTTGGTACCCGGACTCGAACCACTTCTCGATGTTTTCGCGATCGTAAGTGATCCCCGAGGCAATAATCACCGGATCCTTCATTAGCTCGTAAGATATCGGACATTGAAACTGCGATGGTATGGTTATCTCCACTTCCTCCGAGCAACTTGTCACCGGAATGATCTCTTTCTTGCTAACACTTCCTCCACGACGTCTCACTCTCAATGAAAGTCCCATTCTTTGACCGTTTATTACTAATGGAGAACACAAGTGGGGATGAGAGATTTATATATGTATGGATGTGAATATAGAGATAATAAAATGTATGCATTTTAAATTAGTCGTTATCATACGCTTCTCGAACGCGAGTGGGTCAAAGTTAATTTTTAGGTAAAAGAAAAAAAAAACATATCACGGGAAAAATGATTTTTGAATTAATGAAGGTTTATGTCATATTATTCGCTAGCTGTTAAAGAAGCGTAAAAATTGACCGTTGAATGTTTGAATTTAATGACATTGACAACTAATCCAGAAATAGGAAAAAATTAAAGTTCTTAAACCTATTCTTGGGTTGTTTTTTTTGTTTCGCTCTTCTTTTTTGGTCTTGAGGATTGAGTTTTTTTTTTCACAAAAAGAAATCAACTGTAAAACTTTTTTTTTATATCAATGTTAAATATTTATATTTTTTTGCAAGCTTTTGAAAAAAATTACAGAAAAATATAAGTAGAAGGAAAAAATCGAAAGCAGAAGAAAATAACAAAAACTATAACAGACTACAACATAAACAACAAAAAGCCATAAGCAAAAATCCAACAAGTTGACTTCCGGTAAGAAACACCGATTCCGAACCGCGAACATCAAATATTTGTGATTTTAAAGAGTTTGTGCCTTTTTGGTATGTTTTGGTAAGATCGATTATGCATAAAAAATATTAGACAAATATAGATGTAGAAAATTATGTTGATAAGATTTTTCTTATAACCCCGAAACCAAATCGGTCTACAATTTAGTTTGGTTTAATCGTAGTGAGAAACCATACAAATTAGAGAGTATTTTTAGTCTACAATTGGAGAGTATTTTTGTCTTTGCTATAAAAAATAATATTGAAATGAAGAATGATGTGAAATCGGCTAGAGATTGACTAAGTCAGTGGTCAAGAGTCGGTGCATGAAAACGCTACCATGCGCATATGGACATTACGTAACGTTCTTACCTGTTTTGATAATTCGCTTGAGATTTTATGAGTCTGTCCATATTTCTCCCACTACATATATCCTTCTTTAAGAAAAGGAAAAGATAATATTAGTAAGAAACACGGCAACACCTATCTCCAACTCATAATGTGATTATGTGAACCATCCTTGATATTGTGTTTCCAGCTATCTTTGTGTCCACCAGCATCTTAGCCAAACTATATTACACAACTTGCTTCATTTCTACATAATAACTTTAGGTTCGAAATCGAATGGAATGGGCTTCATTGTTGGAGAGTTGGGCTTCAATTTTGTAAACTCTTTTTAGCGATTTAGTTGGTTTAATTCTTTGAGATACTTCGATGAACTCGAGTAACATAGTAGTGCGCAAAATTCAAATCTATGTACTTCTCTTCGTTAAGACTGGTGACACAAACAATTTTATAATAAACAAAAATGTTATTTACCTCAAAAATGATAAGGAGACCAAGATTATTTAGAGAATTAATAGAAAAAGTAAGGTTAAGTTAGTGCATGTACCTGAAAAGAGAAATTGATCCTATATTTTACGTAAAAAAGTGTTAATCTTAATTGAAAAATAAAATTCTGAGATATCATTTACTAAAATAATAAGAGAATTGTTATTTTATTACTACTTCTGACTCAATCGATTTTTGTACTATCTTGTGACTTGTAACATATGAAATGTTATTTATATGCATACAACGAGATAAAGACTACCTGTTTAGTAGCACTGTACAATGTGAACATAAATCATCCATAGACCATAGTACTAAACGTGTTAAATAAATAAAGATCTCACTTTTTCCAAATTTCAGAGCATAATCTTGGTTTGGTCTAATATTTTTTTGATTATGAAAAGAAAGTATATAAATAAGAAATAATGTGTCTCTCTTTGCTTATGAGACACAAAAGTACAAATGTGAGAAAAAGTATTACTATCTCCCTGTTCTCTGTGCTGTATTGAATTGTACTTATTTATACACAACTTTAAATTGATGATAAGTGTAACGATATTAACATAATTATGTTTTAGATTTCCAGTCCAAGGTTTCTATTTTGTTTTAAAATCAGCCTAACAAAACAAAAATATAATCGAATTATTGTAGTCCTGACCAAAACTTTGTTTATTTCTTTGAATTGGTTGAACTGTTACCAAACGTTATCTTGATGATTTATAATTTCTAAAAATACACTGTCCTTTTCTCGTTTTCATGTAACCAAAATACATACAAGTTTGATATGAATGAATATTAGCCAAAATCTGAAACTTAAATTTCTTTAAAAACCGAAACCATACCTAATCATCCATTTTATAATAAGTTTTATTTACTTTGGATGCTATTACAATGTTCAACACTCTACCTACATGATACCATGATAAAAAAAAAAGTTGTGAATCTGTGTCACCAGATACTAATTTAATCCAATACTTATATATTAATACTAGGTATTAAGTCCGAAACTAAATTCACAGAAAACATTTTGGTTGAGATCAAGTTGATGTCAATTTATAAAGATATTTAAAAAATGAAGATCCAAACAAAAGAGACAGCCATGTGAAGATGGATCCAATGCCAACCTCTCTACCTCACTGTCATTTACCATTTCCCACAAACTTGAAGTACACACGTCAACTTTTCTAAATCAACAAACCAACAAATAAAACACTCAACATCAAAATAATATTAAGACACCCAAATTAAGCCCTAAATGTTACTTGCATCACAAGAAACATGAAAGAATTGTGAGGGGAAGAAGAGGAGAGGAAACACAAATATACAAAAGGAGAAAAATCAAATCTGGGTTTCAAGGAATCTCTCATTCATCGTCCATCTACTGAAGTGAATGACTCTGCGAATCCGTAAGGTCTAGTGGGAATACTCATCTGCGTGTTGTCCAAGCTAGGTAAAAGTGATGAAGTTGAAGATTCGAGATCACTTCTTCCTTCATAAGCTTGCCATTTCTTAAGTGCTTGAGGTAAAGACATGTCGAGATCGATACCATATATGTCTTCTGGATTCTGATCCGACGGTTTCCATAGCTCAACGAGTGATGACAGAATGTTGACTGCGTGTCCCATGTCTGGTCTCTGGTAAGGCTCACGGGCACAGCAATGGCCTGCTAGTTCAGCAACAGTGTGAACGCTGGCTAAGGTTTCTTCGTCTAGGTCTATTGTCGTGTCGATCGCTTTCTTGAATGATGCTTCTTTGTTGATGTACATCCGTTTGAACCAAGAGACCAAGTGAATGCTTTCTTCTGGTTGCGATTCGTCTAGAGATTTTCTTCCCGTTATGAGTTCCATTAGGATTACCCCGAAGCTGTATACATCGACCTTCGTTGTCACTCGACCCGTTACTGCAACAAACAAGATCACAATCATCATCAATAAACAATCTTTAGTACAAACTGAATCATATCATCATAAAGAAACAAACTAACCTGCGTATTCGGGTGCCAAGTAACCAAATGTTCCAGCGATTCTAGTCTCAATCGATCCTTTTCCTTCAGGAGCGAGACGAACGAGTCCAAAGTCTGCAACTTTCGCCCTCATATCATCCCCAAGAAGAATGTTAGAAGGCTTAAGATCCCTGTGTATAAAGCTCTGGTGAGCTAATCCATGGAGATACTCCACACCTCTAGCAACATCCAAAGCTAAAGTCAATCTCTGTTTCCACAACAGAGGCTTAAGTCCTTCCTCTGACCACTCAAACAAATGCCTACTCAATGTCCCTTGAGGCATATACTCATACACAAGTAACTTCTCATTCCCATCCAAACAATAACCAAGAAGCGTAACCAAATGACGATGCCTAACCTTTGTTAAAACCGCAATCTCTGATTTAAACTCCGCAAAGCCTTTACCAGCAATAACTCCATTCTCCATTCTCTTAACCGCAATCTTCGTTCCATCGTGCAACTCGCCTTTATACACAACCCCGAAACCTCCTGATCCAAGAATGTTATCTGAACTGAAGTTGTTAGTCACAGAACGAAGCACTTGGATTGATATCAGCATGTTTCCTGCTTCCACCATTTGAATATTATCTCCAACCTCACTTGTACCAGGAAGCGTATAAGTATCACTTATCCCTCCAACGCTTACGCTTGAACCCGCAACTGTAATCTTAACACTCTCATTGTCAGACCCCGAATGTCGCGGATGCACCACTACTGCATTTGAGCTCTCACTTCCTGAGAATCTCTTCTGCCTCTTTTTGTACCAACAGAAAACTAACAAACCAATCAAGAAGATTGATAACAAACCTCCAAGAACTGAACCAACAATGATTCCTATAAAAGTCGAAGACTTCATTCCTCTCCGGTCTTTATCACCGTTGATACCTGAACCCGAACCACCTGAAGGCGAAGAAGAACCAGGAGAAGACAAAGAGCTTTTATCCTTTCCAATGTCAGGATTACCATTAGTATTCACAACAACATTGCTTCTAAAACCCGGGACCTTCCCGAAAAGCTTGTTACTCGAAACATCGAGTGTTTTGAGATTAGGTAACGTTGTAAGCTCTTGAGGAATCATACCAGTAAGATTGTTGATACCAAGAATGATTCTTTGAAGCGACTTGATCGCTCCAAACTCGGGAGAAATCGTCCCGGTTAGTTCCATTTTCTCAAGACTGATAACAGTAATGTTCCCATTGCTACAAGCTATCCCAATCCAGTTAGTACAAGGATCGTTTCCTTTCCAACTCTCAGCGAGCCGGGGCGGATAATCGAATGAACTAGCTATCAAAAGCAAAGACTTCACTCTAGGATCACACTCACCAGGACTAGACAAGCAAAAGCTGTTAGAATCTTTATCCAAATCAACTGAAACAGAGCTCTTAAACACAGGCACTGGTCCTTGTAGATGATTATTCGTCAAGTTCACAACTTTAAGTGACTCAAGACTTAACAAAGACGCAGGAACTGGACCTGTAAAGGAGTTATCTCTCAAACTCAAGCTCTCAAGCTCCTTAAGACCCGAAAAGTCCGGTAAAGGACCCGAAAACTTGTTGGAGTGAAGCCAAACCTCTTTTAAACCAGTCATGTTCTGAAGAACAGTAATATCACCGGTTAGTTTCTGACCATTGAGCCACAATGACTGAACCTGAGAGCCAGCTAAACTCATAGGCAACTCTCCTTCTAAGTTGTTGAAAGCCAAATGCAAAATCGACAAACCGGGAAACTCATCCGGTCCGAGAAAACCGGGTAAAGAACCGGAAACATTAGCCGAATTAGCAGAGAAATTCTGAAGAGCAGAAGCATTTCTCAAACTCTCTGGAATCTCCCAACTCTTAAAAGGATTGTTATCAATTTCTACAGATTGTAACGAAGTTAAACCTTGAAAGACATCACTAGGGATAGAATCAAAGTTGTTGTTACTTAACATCAAGACTTGTAATGAAGCTAAACCACTTAAAGAAGGAACAGGACCAGAGATGTTGTTCCATTGAAGCTCAAGTCTTTCAAGCTCTGATAAGTTACGTAGATCAGGAGAAAGTGTACCTTGAAGACCCGAATGCCCGATTTGGATCCGGGTCACACGTTTTGTTCCTGTACAAACGATGTGAGTCCATTTACATGGGTCAGGGTCAGACCAACCGAAAGAACTGGGTGGGTTTAAGCTTTTCTTGAGTGATAACATCGCTGAGAGATCTCCATCAGAATCAGCTTTAGAAAGAGATAGAAGAAGAAGAAAGGTAAATGAAAATAGAAGAAAGGTTCTTCTTTTCTTCATAGCTTGAAGAAACAGAGGATTGAAGAAGAAACAGAGAGATAAAGAGAGAAATGTGAAGAAAGTTTGAAGCTTTTAGGAAATGGGAAGATGGGCCATTGAGAGAGAAGGAAGAAGATGAAACTATGAAGCAGAAGCCAAGGAGACTGCACATGGGATGTCTGTCCCACTAAGCCAATGACAGTTTGGTAACAGATTAGATATATTTATTTTTATTTTTATTTTATTTTGGAGTTTTTTAATTTATTTAATTTTTATCATAGGATTGAGATAACGTTTATTTGGAAAATAATTAAAGGTTGTAGTGGATATATTGACTACGTAGTGTGAGTTGGATTTTGTCAAATGCTTCACACAAACGAAATGGTGAAATAGAAAAGCAATTAATATCTCAATTTTGCTTTTTCATTGGTAAAAGATGTATCGTTTAAATTGCCAAAAATATCTCAAATTTGCTTTTTTGTATCTTGGTAAGTTATGTATATATACGAGATTTTAATTTTTAGACAAGTTGTTTATTCGCANAAAAAAAAAAAAGACAAGTTGTTTATAAGGGTGAATTTGTTATGTAATTCAAATTAGAGGGGATTATTACTTTATTAGCAAGAAAATATGGTTAAATTTTCGTAAATAAGTGGTGTGTTTTAGTGTGAGTAATTTTCAAAATAATGTTTATAGGATAAATAGCATAACAGAGTTGAATTTTATACGCAGAACTTACATTACTATTATGTTAAGTCAAAATTCATAATCCAAACCATTTTTTAAATCACAAACGAAAAATGAAGTACAGTATTAAAAATGCAGTTCACTAATTTCATAAGAAGAAGAAAAAAACACAAATCATGGTTATTTAGTGGTATTTGTTTAATAAGAAATACAGTAAGTAATAGTTGTTGTAACTTGCAAGTAAAATCACTAAATTCAATTAACCAAAGAGTAGAATCCTTGTGCCAGCTACACATTCTGAACCTTTTATTTCTAAATACGTAATTGAAGAAAATTAATGTCTTGAAAGTTGAAAAGTTAAAAAGTAATTATAGGCGAAAGTTCGATTTTCTTATATATATTCTATATTCGGTAGTTCACCAAAATGATAACTAAACAATTTAATTGGTTGTATTTTAGTGATCACACATCGAGGGTTCTAGGCTGTCAATGGCATAAGAGTGCAAAAGTTGTGAAAAAGATTGGCAAATGATTCGTAGATAACACACAAAAAAAAGCATAAAATATCAGTATAATATATATCAATTACTATCAAAGTTATTATAAAAAGCATACAGTTGTCAAAACAAAATTTCATAAAGAAGTCTCGACTAACGACCCGAAAGTCCGCAACAAAGATATACAAACAAATAATGAAATAATTATTATATTAATATTATATGAATGTTTTAATACATATAATATGAATATATGTGGATACAATTAATATGCAAATTTTTATAAATTTGATGTGTCTGTTTTTAGCAAAATGCTACATGTATCTTTCGTTGCTGTCTCATGAATCATGATGATTTAAAGTCCTTTTATCTTTTTATTTTTAGTTTTTTACTATTATATTGTTATTACTTTCTATGAGATTTTTTTTTTTTTTAATTT
>Ga0041059_1001696_pt1 | contig 17196 bp, 12 predicted proteins | sample AraColnosormetaG_FD_56232 | JGI IMG/M metagenome (GOLD analysis project Ga0041059, IMG submission 56232) | Arabidopsis roots microbial communities from North Carolina, USA - Col MF nosort | ecosystem: Host-associated > Plants > Roots > Unclassified | place: USA: North Carolina | collected...
TTTTTTTTTTTTCTTTTTTTTTTTTGTCAAAATTACCTAGATTGACACAAATATAGCCAATAATAACTAGAATGACTCTCTATTTGATTAGAGAATTAGATTGACACAATTTTGGTGTATAATGACCAAAAAACCTTGGTCTGTATTTTTTTTGAAATTTTTAACATCTGATATTAAAAAAATAATGTAAAATGAAATTAAAAATAAAATAAAAACAAATAAGTAAGGAAAAATTTAAAAAAATATCGCTCAAAATTCTGAGTTTATAGGTTTCATATTTTTTTAACCCACACACATACGAGGAAAAGAGATGAAACAATATATTGCTTCCACTACTCCAAAAACTGAAAAGAGATTTCCAAAGGAAAAAAAAAGATAAACAAAAGAAAGAAAGGAGGCCACATATTTTTTGTAAGGAGACTAAGTTTTTGTAACCAAAACCCTAGTTGTATCTCGATATTAATATTTTTTATGAGTTAAATATTGTAACTAATTTTAGTAAATCAGTCATAACAAGCTAAAATGAAAAAAAAACTGTCACAACAGTTAGTATTATTCTACTACAAAAAATTATGGAACAAGAAAACTAAAAATCAGTCACCATAAGAATTCCTAATTACAAATCTGTCGTAACATAAAATATTTTTAAGGTCATTTCAGCAATTTATTTTCTTATTTATTAAACCTGCCATCAAACGATAGATTTATGGTAATATAAATTTATCTGTCACAACATAAAACAACTCTGTCATAACACAAAACATCATATTTTAGAAAATAAATCTGCCAACAAACGACAGATATTGTGTAAGATTACATAAATCTGTTATAACTTAAAACAAGTCTGTCATAACATTAAAAAAAATTGGTTATCGTTAGACGTCATTCTAGTAATTAATTTTTTGACAACAAATCTGTTACAATGTGACAGATTTGTTTAACAAAATCATAAATCTGCCATCACTTACCGTGAAAATACAACGACAAAAAAATAAGTCTATAAAATTATATAAAAGTTTGTGGTTGAATAAAATAAAAATCTGTCAATCAAATTAAATCAGCTATAATTTATAAATCTGTCATCACTATCTTCTAAAAAGTCTGTCAACCAAAAGAGTCTGCCATAGAAAATCTGTCGCAGTTAAAAAAGTCTGCGGAATAAGAATAAATCTGCCGTAATTAAACGATAGACTTTTATAAAATTGCTGGAATTTTTTTTAAAGGGTATTTTTGTATTTATTTTATTTTTAACACATATGTCGGCAAGGAAAACAATCCTTCCCAAAATTAAGCCGGCGAGCAAACAATATCTCTCGGGAATAAAAACATATCGAAAATGAAAAAAAAACTCAAAAATAAAGAAAAACATTGATACTAAATCTAAACTTCTCAAACTCATTACTAAAAGAACTCAAAAACAAAGTACAAAGTATAAATCCAAGTTAAATTAAAAACAGATCTAAGACTAGAGATCTATCCAAAGGAAATAAAACTAAGACTTTCCTTACCACCAACGGCAGTGAGACATCAATCAACACTCCCGAGATTCAAAGGAAAAAGTCTCATGAAGAAAGGAAGGAGACCAAGAGCTTCAATATTGAGAAATATGCATCTGAGGCATTGAAGGATCAGAAAGAACTGTCTCTGTCATGGTTGGAACGACCAGAACTGAAACTGCAGATGAAGGAGACAAAACAAGCAGCAAATCCGGTAGAAGAAGGATTTAGACTTTATAAATCTAGATCTGAGAATTTAGATCTGAAACCGTTGGAAGAAAAGCAGGATTCAAATCACATCAAACCCAAAAGAAATCGAAACTAGAGAGACTAAAACAAAGAAAACTCGGTTGGTGCTGAAAAAGCCAACGGAACCAGTAACCCTAAACGGCGGCGGTAGAGATTTTTGTAGAGAGAAGGGATATCTTTATTTTAAGAGAAAGAAAGAGTGATTTCCTTTCTTGTTTTTTTTTGTGAGTGTGAATCTTTTGGATTCAGAGTTCTCTAGCTAACAGAATCTAGAAGCTCACAAAAAGAAAAAAAAAATTGAATCTAAAAGAAATTTCATTTCTAGTTTATACCAAATTGGGAATTTTGGACTCACTGATCCTTTCTCTGATTTTCTTAGAGGTATTTTTGAAAAGGAAACACTAATGAATACCATCCAAAATATTATAACGTTTTCAAATGAAAAAAAAATTGTAGATAAAACAAATCCAGATTACAAATAGTAACATAAGTCTATATCCGACAATCACATAAAATACTCCAGCCAATATAAGCTAGAGCATACTATCCGTTCGAGCAGGCAACCGGCGAAAGAAGTTAACTGGAACAGAAGGAAGCCGATGTCGGAACCTCGGATGCCTCATCGTGAAGAATCCAGCCAATGCTACAACAATCTGAATCGGTGTTATGAAGAAAACTATGGCCGCAATAAAGCACAATATAACAAATATCGCGGTAGCGCGTGGATCTCTCCAGCTTAAAAGTGCTTGAAAACGTTCTCCTTGTGTTGCAAGATCTCCGATCACGGTCTGAATCCTCCCGGCCACGCTTCTAAGCCGGTCATACCTTAAACGCACCATGTCAGGGTTTCTAGTGGTTGGAAACGTATCAAACTCTTCATCAAGCTCGTCTGGATGGACCGCCTCGGCTTGAGAGATTTTTGTGTTCATGTGTGGTGGATAACGTGGTCTAAACCGGTAGTTCCAGAGCCCGATCAAAAACATGTAGAGAAACATTGTTGGTAAGATCAGTTCTGGGAGACAAACAAGCATCAAAAACAGAACATGAACAAGAACGGTCGTGATCGGGTTTCGCCACGAGCAAATGTCCGAGAACCATTTTCCAACCGCGATAACACCGGAGAAAACTGTCATCATCCGGAAGAAATTAGCTTTGCTCTTACGCATACTCCACAAATGCGAATCCGTGTCCGACATAAACTCAATGATCTCTTTCCTCAGGGGAGGCTCTGCTCTACCTAACCGCGCAGCCACTATATTCACCGCTTGATGTCGAAGCATGTCCTGCTGCATTACTGAAAACGGTCTAACATAATGCATTTTAGGCAAAAGTGGTTTTGAGTATTGGTAAAGCATGTTTGCGAACGAGATGCATGTGAACCTCACGGCCATATGTAGCTCGCCCATTTTCTTCACCCCAGTAGGGTGAAGAACAAGTAGCGGGTAAGAATGTGTGTAGATCCGTCCAGTCTCTAAAGTAGATAACCTTATACGAATCTTCCCAATCTTCACATCTCTATTTCCTTTTTCACCTAGCTGTCCGTTATCAAACACACCAACGGTTAAAACCGTCGCTGGGTCAAAGACTTCCCATGTATACTGCTCGTTATACTTGGGACACAAGTTATCCACCATTGTCCTTGTTCTAACCCACTTTTGTCCATATTTCCCAACGCAAAAAGTGTCAGAGGTTCCTCTGCCTTCTCTAGTTTTCATTGGGTGAAGTCCAACAGCGTTTAAGATCCCGAGCTCAAGAACTCCGATCGGTTGTCTCCAGAGTGGTCTAGCGGATGGGCGGAGATCGCTGCTGTAATGAGTTGACTCATCCAAAACATGGTATCCTCCTTCAAGACAAACTCGCAGATGAATCCTCATAGAGAATTTTTCTCTCTTGAGCTGATCCACATCTACAATAACCGGTCTCTCCAGATTATACCTATCAAAACACATTTCTATCAAAACCTTTAAGTTTTATATATTATGAATCTAGTATCATAAGTAGAAGCAGTACCATCGCGCATGTATCATATGATCATCAGCTCGCTTCTCTACCGTGTTCAAAGGAATGTAAGTACGACCAACTATCTCGTCCTTTCCTGGAGCAACCCGGTCCTCGACGGTGAGAACTAAATGGTCTTCAAATGGCTCCGCAACAACAAACAAAAAGTCTTCGTTCCATACGGCACCAAGGGTTCGAGCTTGGCATGGTCTGGTCTTCATGACTTGGTTTCCTAGCTGCGCCTTGACGTAAACATCAGGGAACCTAGTTTTGTCTGTCGGAATCAAGTCTTGTGCTTCGATCACGTTCACACGGACGTACCATAGACGAGGCGCATGATAGACCTATTTTAAAACAAAACACAATAAAGAATCAAATTATTTGCTTAAAGCAACGTGACATCAATAAATAATATTTTAAACATATTTTACATCTAATATTTAGAAGAAAGAAATTAAACATTACTATTTTTTCATACATAAAAATATCAAACATTACATTTTTTTTTATTGCTAAGAGGTTTGGTGTTACACTCACAGTTCACACTAAACATTTTGGGGTTTTATTTGAATGTAAACGTTAAGTACAAACAAATTTAAACCGGGGAAAAAAACAATCCAAGTCATACTGTACCTTTGAGCGGAGAACGGCGGAGATAGCTGGAGAACAATCAACGGGCATTGCAGCATCAGAATGCCAAGCATCAGAGAAAGCTTCATCAGCTTGTGTACCGATCCAAACAGCAAGCATAAGCTCACCTTTGATCTTCTCTCCTTTCTTGTCCTCTAATCTATACCATTGCGGAGCAAGAGGGCTGTCTGGTGGCACACGAAGAGGGACATCATTAATGTCAAACCTAACAAACCCGACATAATCGTCTTTTAAAAGATCTTTGTCCTTAACCACTACTTCCAACACCGAGGCTTGCATTCGCTCTTTCGCGAATGCAAACACTTGGTTCCATTCCGGATGTTGTCTCTTCTCAAAATGTCTTGTGATTCCTTTGTAGTTCCCCACTCTCACCTACAAAACAAAACCTTTTTTATAAAAAAATTCTTGATTTGAATCAAATGTTTTATTAAGACATTACTTAATTAATTACCTCGACGAATGGATCAACACTTCCTGTTATATCCATTATAGGAAGCTCACGAGCTTTGACAACGCGGACATAAAGGAAATACATTCTCTCGACAAGATCATAAGTACTCGTAGCGGTTTTGTCTTTGTGTATAACACGCCCACCAACGACTCTTCCACCACCGAGATGCGGGCTTGTCTCCTTAAGCGCGAAATCAGCAGGCTGAGCCGAAGCAATGGAATGCGCATGGACTAGCTTCGAGGGCCGCGCTGGTTCGGATCTCATCTCGTCTACTTGATGCTTTGGTACGTAATGGTGATGATGTTCGTTATGATTATCTTGTTCAGCGGCTAAGGAAGAGGATTGGTTAGGCCCTTGTGGATGTTGGTGTTGATGTTCTTGAGCACTGTTTGGGAGATTGTAAAACACATGTCGTTTGTCGGATCTATGTTCTACATTCATTGCTGACATTGTTACATATACAAAACCAATTCCAAGTAAATCACAAATAGAAATCAGCATATAAAATCAAACTAAACCAAAATGTTTTACAAAAAAAAAAATTTGAACTGATATTTATTTATAACGGCATTGTTTAAATTATTTTCTATGCAAAATAAACCGGATCGAAATCGAACAAAACCCAAAATTTGGTGAAAACAAATACTATATTACTATTTCAAAAGTAAGATGAAAGAAAAAGTGAGGTTTGGCAACTGGACCGAAATATTTTGGCTTCAATTAGACTCTCAACTCCTAAAAAAACAAAATAGCTGATCCGAATCGAACCAAAAATATCATATGGCTACCCTAAATAAAAATGGTATATGGAAAATTAGTACATATAACAAATGGTATCAAAGCTGAGGTTAATACCTCTTGGGAGCGCCGGATCTAGATTATCTGGATGATCATTAGAAGCAGCAGAGGATTTTAAAGAAGCCTCGTCGGTTATGTAAACTTTCAAGCCGAGCTCACCTCTCACACGAGAAAAGATCCCACGTCTCTCCATGGGAAAGTGAAGAACAACAGCATCAGAATGAGGAACAAAAGAGGTCCCTGAGAGAGATACCTTGCCAAGGAAGGAACGTCCATTAGTAGATCTGTTGTGACTATAAGCTTGAGCTTCAAGATTGAGATAGTGAAGACGAGATGGATCTGAGATGTTGAAGAAGAAACTCTCGTTCCAAACCGGGTTTAAGTCTCGATCTTTGATCGTTGTTCGGTGCTTTTGACCATCGAAGTAAAGCTCAACGTAAGCGTTCGATGTTCCTTGCCCATCTTTTGGGAAGAGATTGTGTGCTCCGATCACGTCCACGCCGAGTTTTAGATTGCTCATCATCATGACCGTCGATCTTTTGATCGAACACTTAAAAGTGAAAGAGAGACTTAGAGTAGAATCAAGCTCACAACTTCAATTTTGATAAAGGGTCTTGGAACTATATACTACATAATAAAATTATATGCACATGCATGTGCATTCATAAGTATATGTAAGTTGTGGAGAAAAATTGAATAATTATGGTAAGACCAACTTAGATTTCAAGTAAGGGCAGACAGAGTTTCTTGGGATTTTCTTAAATGTTTCTCATCTTGAAAAATTGAAAAAAATCCAGAACCGACCTTAATTTATACATGTACAATAATGCATATTTTTGTTATAAATTAATATGATATGGTGTGCCTTAACATATTGACATGAGTTATAAATAGGATATGGTGTACCTCAACTAGGACCTCAACCCATAATTTTTTTTCCTTTGTAAGTAAAACAAACTTACAAAAACCAAATCTATTTTACAGAGTTATAAATTGGAATACAAGAAATAAGGTCAACTCTTTAGTCTCTTTTTGTTGATTGGATGAGATGGATTCAGGAAAAATAATGAAAAACCATATTATTATCTCCACACATAAATGCAGATGCGTATAAAAGAGGTCAAGAGTTCATGCATGCATATATCTAAGGTAAAGATCCTAGAAAAACGCTTATGTCACATGAGTTTCTTTGACTTATATAAATTGAGCACATAGCTCTTACTACTTAAGATCTAAATTTCCACCAATAGAAAAACTACTAGCTAGGTCTCCGCAGTAAGTGATACGATTATTAAATGCTATATATATTTATACAAAATACATGTGTGTGCATGTATTTATACACGTATTTTAGAAGTGGGGTCTCTATCTTTTTATGGATTCCCATGATTCACAATTTCACATACAAGGATTTAACTACTATCCCATCAAAATCCTAATCTGAAGACTAAACCTCTGATCTTGATTCACATGTATAAGGAGAAAGATGGGAAAGCTTTTAATTCATTTTTGCCTCCGTTTCCAACATTCAAGCTTTGAACTTCTCACTTTTTTACTAGAGAGAGATAGTGATGGCACGATGAACGAGGGTTGAAATGGAAATCGCAGATTATGAGATTTATTTTCTATACATCTTGATTCATATAATAAACACAGTACTAGTTGATACCATGCTATTTGTAGATTTCTAGATAATTATTGTTTTTAGTAAAATTGACTAATGGTAAAACCGATAATAAATAGTGTATTTTGTGTGTGAATGATCTAAGCAAAACCACTAACCGGATATAATAACATAAAATTTGTTAACTAACACGTCCAAAATCTATGTTCCTTCAAAAAAAACATACTAGATAAATAAAAATATACAATTTGGCTCGAGGTCTCAGTCAAAATCAATAGTTTAGTTATCAACCCTATAGTCCTGAATCCATAAATGTTGGATAACAAGTTTGCAATGTTATATAATAAAAAAAAAGATTGCAATGGTAAGAATTAACATCATAAGAATTTTATTGGAGATTAGTTAGCTGTTTAGTTCATATATAAAATGCTTTTTAGTGAAGAAATAGTCAACTATCATATGAAGATTTAAGATTTAATCAGTGATCATTATACAATTCTATTTCTAACTTGATTTAGATTCTCTGCCGATCTTATCTCATCTCCACTTGTTCTCTTTCTCACCTTGTTTTCTAATTTCTAGTCTTCTAGAGAAGTCAACGTAAACAAAAAATGTACATGGACTAAAGGAATGTGATAGTTTTATTTATTTAGATAAGCAATGCACGACGTTTATTGTGCAATAAAACAGCGTGGTGTTCTTTTTTTCTAGCTCCGTGCTGTCTTCTCGAATCTGCAATTCCCTGTAAACAGAGCAAACTGAAATCCCCAAATCAAAACCCTAAACCCTAATCTCTAATTTGAGAAATTAGGTTAGTTCACCTTTTTGTCGATTCCTCTTGCGGAGAGATGCAATCGATTCGTGGCAGTACACGGTTGCTTCAGAGGCATCGTTTCTCCATCTCCAACACTCTTCGTTTCACTTCTTCTTCTTCTTGTGGAAGCTGGTCTGAAAATGAATCCAGAAAACTAGGGTTTGATTCTTGCCCTTCTAGCAGAGCTGCGACATATCTCATTAGCTCGTTGAAAAATGCAGGCTTTTCCTCTTCAGCTATACCTGTAAGCCACTTTCGTTCTCTATCTTGGTTTAACATTGTCGAAATGTAGAAGAGGTTTGGTTGGTAATGGAGATCTTATATCAAATGGGTTTGAAAATTGCAATTAGTGTAGAAAAACGCAAACTTTGCTCTTGTGTGGTAGTAAGAGTTATGTAGATATAGAAGAACCAGCTTTGACACAAGTTTTATGATTTCACAAGTTGTTCTACTTTATATGTTTGGGTCACAGTGATATCTATCTAGTATGTTAATGTACATTAGGTTTCTACGTGTTTACGATGTTCTTGGAAATATTTTGGCAGAAACAAAACTTTACGTATGCGTCGAGGTGTTTTTCCACCACTGGAGATTCTTCTGTTCAAGGATCTCCTGAGTCAGATTGTGTTGTGCCTCAGAGAATCAAGTTTAAGCGGCTTGATAAAACCGCTAAGCATATAATGCAGGTACTACAACTCAATTACTAGACAACTGTCATGGATAAATCATGTCATATGACACAATCTTCTGCAGATTGTAGACAAGGAAGCGGTTGAGGAAGTGAGATCTCTTAGAGAGATTCCTGAGATAAAGCCCGGTTACATTGTGCAGCTAAAAGTGGTAATTTCTTTTTTCTTGGTGAATGGGATTGAACTATCTTTGTCTTTAAAGTGAAACCTTTTCATAGGCTTGCCATTTACTTTTGTTTTTAACAGGAAGTGCCTGAGAACAAGAGACGTGTATCAATCGTGAAAGGCGTCGTCATAGCAAGGCGTAATGCTGGTCTGAACTCAACATTTAGAATTAGAAGGCTTGTTGCTGGAGTGGGCGTTGAATCCATGTTCCCCTTGTAAGTAACTTGAAGCTCAAACTGCAACTACTTATTCTTTTTTTCTTTCTCTCAGAATTTGTATATGATATGATAACTCAAGCCACCATGTTTTGTGTGCCTTAAATTGATGTGAGTGAGGGTGTTTGGTGACAGGTATTCCCCAAACCTGAGGGAGATTAAGGTGGTGGACAAGAAGAAAGTAAGAAGAGCCAAGCTATATTACCTCAGGGACAAGGTGAATGCTCTTAAGAAGCATTAACAACCTCAGTAAAAAAAACAATCTACTCGTGTCTTAAACAATTTTCCAATGTTTTAGTTGCACTCTCTCAAAAGGAGACGATTTGCCTCAAATTTCACGTATTGAATTTGTGCAATGGTGAATCTTCTTCAATTCTCTTCTCTCCCTTGTTGGAAAAAGCACATGGGCTAAAGACATGTTATAGTTTTATATATGGAGACAAGTAATCCACGACGTTTCTTGTATAATAAAACAGCGTGACGTTCTTTTTTTTAGCTCCATAACACAACGCTGTCTTTGAGTAAATGTATCTGTCCTCTCGAATTCTGCAATTTCCTGAAACTGGGCAAATTGAAATTCCCAATCCTAAACCCTAAGCTCAAATTTGAGAAATTAGGTTTGTTTTCATCCTTTCTTTGTCTCAGTCACTTAGTTTTTGGGTTTTAGTAGACTCCTTTGTATTTTTTAACCCAAAAATTGCAATGTCAAAAGTTTCAGTCTTTTGCAACTTCTGCTGTGTTCTTTTGTGATTTGAGACAGAAGAGAAACTTAATTTGTCTTTAAAGCTAACATTTTTAGGTAGCAAAAATTAGTATATTGAGCATAAAGTTAACAAATTTGAAGTTATTTAAGATGATTGAGGATATGGTTTTCTATTCTGATAAGTAGGAAGTTGATGAAGTGATAATGAAGCTTCTTTGAAATGTTTTTACTTTTTAGAAATGGAAGCAAATAGAGAGAAGTATGCTGCTGATATATTGTCCATAAAAGAAGCTCATGACCGTATTAAGCCGTATATACATAGAACTCCGGTGTTAACATCTGAATCGTTGAATTCAATCTCCGGAAGAAGCTTGTTCTTTAAGTGTGAGTGCCTTCAGAAAGGGTGAGACTTGAGAGTACTTCTTAGTACTAATGGTTGATTGAGTGGAGATTCTCTCATTGTTCTCAGTATTGAATGTCGATCGTTTTACTTTTCTGTTTATTGTGGAAAAAGTGGAGCTTTCAAATTCCGTGGAGCTTGCAATGCTGTTTTGTCTCTTGATGCTGAACAAGCAGCCAAAGGAGTTGTAACACACAGCAGGTTTTTGTTTCCATACTGTGAAAGATTAATGCTTTATTGTTTACCGATTTCATTTCTGCCTTATAGGTAATGATGCTAGAGTTAATAGTGACTGAATAGTTCCTTAATGTTGAATTTCTATTACCAGTGGAAACCATGCTGCTGCATTGTCTTTGGCTGCAAAGATTCAGGGAATACCGGCATATATTGTTGTACCAAAAGGTGCTCCAAAGTGCAAAGTTGATAATGTGATCAGGTATGGTGGTAAGGTTATATGGAGTGAAGCAACAATGTCTTCTAGAGAGGAAATAGCTTCAAAAGTTTTGCAGGAAACAGGTTCAGTTCTGATCCATCCATATAATGATGGACGCATTATAAGGTACTTTGCTTTCTCGATATTGGTCTTTCAAAATGTGTCTGTTCTTTTATGGGACAACTTTTTCTGCCATAAATGCGTTATTGGTGAAACTGTTTAGTGATTTTACTGAAATGTTGGATTATGGTTCTTGTAACAGTGGTCAGGGTACAATTGCATTGGAACTGCTGGAGCAAATCCAAGAGATTGATGCTATAGTTGTGCCGATAAGCGGGGGTGGTTTGATATCTGGTGTGGCGCTTGCTGCCAAATCTATTAAGCCTAGTATCCGGATTATAGCCGCTGAACCAAAAGGAGCTGATGATGCGGCTCAGTCTAAGGTCGCTGGTAAAATCATCACTTTACCTGTGACTAATACTATAGCTGATGGCCTTCGAGCTTCTCTTGGAGATTTAACCTGGTAATCTACTTCTTACTCGTATATAGGGATCATGTCTATGAAGCAGATATAGAACAGAAAATTTCTCAAACTCTGTATCATTCCTTCTCTAAACATTTTTTTTTTGCTATCAGGCCGGTGGTGAGGGACTTGGTAGATGATGTTGTCACCTTGGAAGAGTGTGAAATAATCGAAGCCATGAAAATGTGCTATGAGATACTGAAGGTCTCTGTGGAACCAAGTGGAGCTATTGGCCTTGCAGCAGTTTTATCAAACAGTTTCCGCAACAATCCTTCTTGTCGTGATTGCAAAAACATAGGAATTGTACTCTCAGGAGGTAATGTTGATTTGGGCTCTCTATGGGATTCATTTAAGAGTTCAAAATAAACACCTTTGCTTATTGCATTTCTTTCACGACTTCCTTAGATATCAATGAGAATGGCTGTATTATCCATTAAGTCGTTGATCTTATGATTATATGCGTACTCATATCTACGTACACACTTACTCACATACAAGAGAGAGACGAATCTCTACTCTTAATTATTTGATGCTCCTTTGTAACCAAATAACTACCTGGGTCAATCGGGAGCTTTGAGTCCCGTAGCACCTAGCTTAGCGCCTAAGGACGAAACACGACCCTGTAGTTTAGTGGAACTACAAGTGAAAGTGCTTGTTCGGTCGTCTTGTGGATAGTTGTAGGCGTCGGGACACCTATGTTTGAAGAATCTTGAGAACCCAGTGCTGCTACATGAACCTTGTCCGTTCGTATAACAGTACTGGTTTGACCTATAAACCGTACACGGGTTGTTGCAACCGCCCAGGGCTCTCAAGTCGTTTGGACACTGTCCTTCTATGTCTGCATTGCATATTATCCGGTGGCAATTCGAGCTTGTCGGGCTGGAAACAATTCACACCAACAAAACACTATCATCATCGATTCAAAACATTTTAAAATAGACTTTCGATTGTTGTTTTCTTTTTCTCGAGCAGAAAATTTAGGTTTGTAGGTTTATGTTCCATTTGTTTTTAGGAAAAAAAAACAAAATTATGAAAGATTTTGATGATATTCTTACCTAAACTCCATAGGAATGTTAAATCCATCCACAAGTGAGATGTCGTAGAAGTCTACGTTATTGTAGTGGGAGAGTCCCTTGCCCTTGCATTTAAGATGCAGAGTTTGGATTCAATCCTAGCAATATTAATGATTTTTTAGTCAGTTGTGTTTATAAATGGACTCAAAAAGCTTTCTTGCTTTAGGCATACATTAATTTACTCTGGACAGGTTTTGAGAAAATATACAGTGGACCTGATGATAAAAGAAAACAAAATTGCTGATTTAAGTAAACAAAATCTTACATTGGAACTTTTCATATGTAAAATTTTAGGTCTACTAAAGGAATTGTATATTCTGTGGTATATACTTTTACGTCCAATCTTTAATTGATTCATTGGAGACCGATCAATATTAATGTTAAACTCAACTACACCTAAAAGTCAAATTCCTGATGCTAAAATATTTAGTTTCACTAAACGTAATTCTCCCGAAAGCAGCCACGAATCGGTCTACATGATTTTACACACGCAATTAGACATTGAATTGTCTAAGGATATAATATTGTTTATTAGTCAGTTTATCCAACTTTATCAATAATTAATTATAGAAATTTTGACTTGAAAAAGTTAGTGATCTACTAGATTTTGTGTTTCTTCTGTATATTCGCAAACTCAAACCAACACAAGAACAATAAATGAGCTCAGTAGATTCCAATGTAAAATCTTGCAAACAAAAATTAAGATGTTTTCTTTAAGATATTTGCCAAATACTACTATACTGGAACATAAAGTTTTCTTTGTAGTATACGTAATCCAAAATCATAATTTTCTTTTTTCTAAACTTGATTTTCGGAAAATTATCAATCACAAAAATGAAAAAAATTATATTTTTCAATGTGAAAATGTTATTTGGGAGAAAGAATATTTTAATTTTCTAAATAATATATAGCATATTTATTTCAAGCATATAGTAAAAAATACAAGAATGATCTTCATTGTATCGAAGCGAAATTGTTATTTTTACATTAATTGATCGGAAAGAGAAAAATAAGTCCAACTTATACGTGGGTCGACTAACGTAATTATTATTGCATGCCTTATTATAATCCATTAAGTGTTTATGGTAACGTATATATGATCACGTCACACGTACGCATATCTACGTACACCCTCACACACACACACATACAGTAGATACGAGTCTATTAATTCTCCTCGGTGACCATCTTGATCGGGAGCTGGTGGGATCCAGTAGCACCGAGCCTAGACCTTGGACAAAACACGACCCTGTAGTTAGTGTTGGTGCAAGTGAAAGTGCTAGTCGGGTCATCTTGTGGATAGCTGTAAGCGTCAGGGCATCTCTGCTTAAAGAATCTTGAGTACTCAGTATCGCTACATGATCCCTGACCGTTCGTACAACAGTATTGGTTCGTCTGAAATACAGTACACGGGTTGTTGCATCCACCTGGGGCTCTCAACACGTTTGGACATTGTCCGTTTATGTCTGCGGTACATAGTATCCGATGGCAGTTCGAACTAGTTGGGCTGGAGATAGCACGCCAAAATAAGAAAGACAAATCATTATCGAGTCGTGTAAGAACCTAAAACGTTTAGAAGTATGAAATATAATTGTTCTCTTTTTTTATTATCTTTTTTTTTCTTGCATAGTAGAAAAAATGATTTTAACGCTTGTATATTATGTTAAATGTCAAGAGATTTTTACGTTTAGGAGTTCGAATTTATGAATAAAGCAAAAACTAAGTAGAACTTGTGAAACGATAATGGTGATATTCTTACCTAAACTCCATAGGTATGTTAAATCCATCGACAAGTGAGATATCGTAGAAGTCTAAGTTGTTGAATTGGTTCAAAGCGTACTCAGCCAACGTGTTTGGTGGCTGTCCCCAGCCAGTACATTGGAGTCCACCACTGCAGTCACCAGTTTGGCATCGGCCACGACCTGAGGAGTCAAAGTTACAATTGGTCCTACCCCAAATCCGTGCCATTTTAGTGCCCGCCGCGACATCTAGCCTCCATGATTGGCCAGCATCTAGACGTCGGCCACCTCCAGGGCTTGCGGCAGCCCACACGGTGTAACTACATTGGTTTAGGATTTCGAATGTGGCGGCTGTTGCGGTGGAGATGAGCAAAAGTGCGGAAAATATGAAAGTAGAGACCAAGAGGTTTGCCATTTTTTAGTTCTACTACTTTTATGTATGTGTGATCTATTGATAATATTACTATGGATTTTATATAGAGGTAAATGGTTACGTATTAGTTTGATTATTTTATTTTTTAATTAGTATTTGCATTTTTGAAGTTATCTAGATGATGAATGTTAATATGCTTTAATCATTTTAATAGGTTGGGGCGGCTTGACTATGTTTGATGGCTTGCGCTAACTTGCGCATAAGTCTTATTTCTAGATTGGGGTGTAGAATTAGGAGACACTACAAGTGACTTTGCTGTTTTACTATAGTTAAATACTATAAAACAAATCAATATTAATTTTAGATACAACCTTATTAAGTTGTAACTAAGAGAAATACTGAAATAGCTTAAAAAATTCATATTTTAAATGCATGATAAGAAAACTAATTTTGATCAAAAAAAAAAAAGATAACAAAACTTTTGTTAATTTTGATTGAGATTACAAATCAAGATTGAGTGGGATTACGAGCTGAAGTAGATTTGAGATTACGAACTAAAGAACTAAAGTGTCAGATTTGGTAAATGGTATCACACTTAATTTTGGAGTTTCAATTGGATAAGAGAAGCAAAACATTGAAAGAACAAGTTTGAAGATCTTCAATTCACGATCGAGCTGATGGAGAATTTCCTCAAGATTTTGTCTTTCTTTAATCAATTTTGTATCCACATGTAATTTCACAAGTCTTACAGTCTGACTATGTTGCTTCCTTATAATTTAATAAAACATATATAACCACAACTATATCAAGTATTTCATTCGTGCACGAAATAACGATCATGCGTGGTGCACACTAATTTAAGTAATTGTACTATATTAGAGAGATAAATGATGAAATATCGATGTCAATTTTATTATTTTCGTTAAATAGTATAAATATAAGTTTGTTGTTGAAAAAAAAGGATAAATATCATTTGAGATTACCGGGCATTTCTTATTATATAGTCCAAATTTTTTGTAGTTTTTAAGTTTCGATGACTATCATGTATATTGATGTGGACATTTTACTAACTTACTTTTTCAAATTTTTTCTATCGGACATTTACTATTTTTATTTTCTTATCAAAGATATATTTTATATCGTCAACCAATCTAGAAGTATTTATATTTCTAAAACAATTAGAGAAGAGGAAAAAACCCTCTTAGCAAGCCGATCAACAGCTTGATTACAACTCGAACGAACAAAATTCTAATGCAAGTCCTTAATTATAGTGTAGAGAACATCTTGAGACTTGAGTGTATAGAGATCTACTAATTTAAGTTGTAAATACTTGGACCTTGGGACTTCGAAGTTATATCACAAGATTGGTTCAGATGTCCAACAACTGAAAACATGGTGCAGCCCATTGCCCAATTACGAAGGAAAGTAATGGATTTCTTAATTCTTTAGCGAGTAAAATTTTTCACACGTAAGCATAACTTTTACTATTTTATCATTCTTTGTTATTATTTTGTGTTTTGATGGTTTGTATTATGTTTGTATCTTTTGTTTGAAAGTAATATACGTAGATGTTAAAAAAATGAATGTTACGAATTCATAATTTCAACTTCACGTTTTAATTTTGTCCATAAACAACGGCAGTGGCGGAGCCAGAAAAGTTTATTATGGTGGTCAAATATTAGTTTAACATGAGTCATAGGGGTCAGCTGAGATGAATCAAGCCAAAATATACCATTATATACCAATTAAATAAGCATGTAAATAAGAATTTTAAAATGTTATGGGGTCAACTGACCCCCTTGGTTATGAGTTAGCTCCGCCACTGGACAACGGTGTGTAAATAATAATTTATCCTAATACAGAGAGATTAATGTGAACAAAACAACATACTTAACAAATTTATTCATTGATTTTCTTAAAAATAATCATCGTAGTAACCATTGGTATATTCAAAACTTTTTCCAAAAATTTCTTCAACGATGATACTCGTCTTGAAAAATCATGTGACATCTATTGGCACACATACATCCTAGTGGTGCAGCCAAAAGTTTTGTTTACGAGGGTCATAATTATTTTTCTTTAAATAATAAATTATATATTTAAAATATATTTTTTTCAAGATTTTTTAAAATTTTCTAACTAAACCAAACTAAATAATCTAATTTTCTTAATATTATATATAAATATGTAGTTTTTAATATGTTTCACTTGGCAAATAAATAATATTTGTAGGTCATCATCTTTCTTATTTCTAGTTGTATTATGGACATTTATTTTCAAATTTTTTTTTTTATTAAAGTACTGTATATAGTATATTATTGTGTTTATCTTGCCTTTTTTATTATCTATACTATTAATTGGGAAGTATCGTGTGAACTACAACATTGTAAGGGTAGTTTAAAATTAACTAAATGAATTTTTTGCATGGGTAATTTAATAAATTAACAACTACTCCAACTAAATAAATAGAGAATATTACATTCTAAGACACTTTTCTCAAACAATTTCCGAGATACGACACTTTCAAAACACAAGGCACTTCTAATATAAAAATTGTCCATTTTGTCTTCAAACCAATTTCGGTTCAATTCTTTAATTTTAATTTCTAAACGAAAATCAATTTGTAAGAAACCTCTCTTTCTCACCCAATCCCCCACGACGACTTTACAATTTCTGTTTGTTTCCATCTTCATAATTGTTGCTTTCTCACTTCTCAATGTCAATACACATCGATTTCTCCTCCCAATACCGTTTCAATTTCCTCGTACTACTCCCTTACGACTGACAATGATCAATCCTTCT
>Ga0041059_1001697_pt1 | contig 17194 bp, 13 predicted proteins | sample AraColnosormetaG_FD_56232 | JGI IMG/M metagenome (GOLD analysis project Ga0041059, IMG submission 56232) | Arabidopsis roots microbial communities from North Carolina, USA - Col MF nosort | ecosystem: Host-associated > Plants > Roots > Unclassified | place: USA: North Carolina | collected...
AAAAAAAAAAGGGTACCTGGAAAGAAATGTGATTATCCTTGGGATTAATCTCTGTTTTCTTGAGTAATTTCTCAGGTTCAGGAGATTGAAGAAGATGAATCCCAATTCCATGTCCAAACAACCTATAATCACACAAAATAAGTATATAATTACGAAATTTAACAATTCTTAAAGAGAAATATATATATAATATCTCCATGTAGGTAAGTATGTATATATGTACCACGCGCCATCGAAATCAAAAGAGTCAGGTCTGCGAATAGGGAGGAACCCTAAAACGTTTTGGTAAAAGCTAATGGATTCCTCGACGGATCGACAGAGAAGAGAGATGTGATTCAAAGACTTGATATGCAGAGGGTTTCCCGTTTCGTCCTTCATTTTTTCTTTCTTACCCAGAGAGACGTACAGAAACAGAACGCTGGCTCGATCGTAGCAACAAAACTTAGAATTCCGAAATATACGCCTATATAATGAATGAGAATTCAGGAGGAAGGTGGTCATTTTGATAAGAATGGCTTATATGTACACGTGTATATGTGTGTGTGTCGTGATCCAGTAAACTACGGAACTGATCTGAGGATGGATGGCGATGATGTCTATGTTTCTTTATATGCATCCCTTCTTTTTACTATAATCTTGTATATATGAGTTGTATCATTCATCCTTTTGGAATTGAGGATACCTCGTATCTTTTTTTCCTTTTTCAAAATCATCAAATTCAGAATTTTCAGACACAAAGAACACGTGAATCAACTAAACAAACATACATGCCCCCTCAAATTTTTATTTTTAAAAATAAACACCAATTTTGGAGTTTTGTTTCTTACGTTAAAAGATATTTAAAGTTACAATGTTATAATCCACCGCCATAAATCTACGTAACAAGTCAGTCTGACACCAAAGTGTAATAGACAAAAATATGTGAATTTTGTTTGCTCTGTCACTTGTGGGAAAATGTATTTATTCGACATAATAATAAAAATATTCATTGCTGGTAATGTTGTCTCTGTTCTATTCTCTGTTGTTTACATTCGTGCTATATCAAGAAAAAGCTATCAACGTTGATATCCTTTGTTATATGTTTAGTGCTTTTAATTTGGCTAGATGAAGCTTACAACATAACTCATTTTTCCAGGTGCTCAAGAGCTTTTGCATCGTCAGACGAAGATCCTTTTGGTTTCTTCAGCACATGGTCCCTGCTTTGTGTATGCCATTTTGCTCTCCAGCTGAAATCAACAACATGTTTTGTAAGTAGCATTACAAAAGGTAAACTAGTTCTGTGCTATCACAACTTAAGATTGTAGAGGCATCCATGACTTACTGGGTATCCCTCCATTGAAGTTTCCAAATCATCCTAAGCTTTATTCACATTGAACAACAAATAGTTGAATCTGATTGGAAGATAAGTGTGCCTCCTAATATGAGGCTACATCCCATTTCCAGTTCCACCACAGCTATACAAAATAAACTCAGGAGAAAGAAAGAAAGAATTCTTTTGGCCGCATTGTCGTGTACATGTAGCAAATTTGTTCCATTTCATGTAAACATTACAAAATGGACTTAAGGGAGAGCAACTGTTTTGACCTGAAAGGAGGTACTCTTCTGTGAACTAACTCCATGATCGACTTAGCCTGATCAAGCTGCCCCTTTTTCACAAGCCCTTTGAGCAACATCTCAACTGTGTCCAAGTTTGGGTACCACTTCTTTCTCATACAATCCTTGCACATTGTATAAGCCAAATCAAAATTTCCTGCCTTGCACAAATAGTGAATCATCGTCTGGTATATCTTCAAATTGGGTTTGTACCCCTTACCATGCATCGCTGTATAAACTCTTTCCGCCATGTCAGGGAACCTCGCAAGGAAAAACCCTTTGATAACCATGTTATATGTTATGCTGTCCGGTTCCACCTGGAGTTTAGGCATCAACAGCAACAGATCATTTGCATCCCAAGCTCGTCTCCTATTCACTAAAAACTGAATCCTAACATTAAAAGTGGTGAGGTTCGGCTTACAGCCCTTGAGGACCATAAGGTTCCACAATCCATTTCCAATCACACACCTCTCGTGCTTGTATAACGCCGATATAAGTGTAGTATATGTAACTACATCTGGTGTTAACCCTGATTTCTCCATCTCCCTCATTGCCATATAGGCCCCGTCAAGAATACCCAGCTCACAGAAAGATTTAATGGCAATGTTAAAAGAAACCGCATCAATATCAATGCCATACTTCGATGGGGCGTCGTGAAGGAACTCCCAGATGGTGTGGAGATCAGGATTGAAAGATAAGACTTGAAGAGCGGCATTGAAGGACTTAACAGATCTTTTGCAACCGTATAAATCCATATTGAAGAAAGTATCAAGTGCTTGCTTCGTCATTCCAGCCTTGCCATACAACATTATAATCCTAACAATGAAACCCTCACGCCTACCTTGTGGAAGTGTCTTCTGATGCTCAAGCAGATCCTCAATGAAATCAAGCCGACCTGCCCCAGCTAATCTAGAGACCGTATCTTCAAAAGCAAATCGATTTTCAATCACCAAACGGTTAGTGGCATTAGCTTTAAAGAGATTGTATAGCTTCTCAGGGTCTCGCTCAGATTTAAGCTTCACAAGGGCAGGTTCCTCGAGCGGTTTCAAACCCTGGATCTGATTGGACTCTGTTGAAACATATGCAATACCAGTGGCTGCAGAGGAAGGAAAATGGCAGAATCTGCGAATGTGTCGCAGAGATAGCATGATCCAGGGCCTCCCTCGAGCCTAAACATACCCGAATAACATGTAGCTTATTCAAATCCCCCAAATCTCCAATCTTTGCAATTTGTAAGATCTACTAACCAATCTATAGAACCAGCTTCAAAGATAAGGAGAGCGAAGAGTTGAGCAAACCCTCGACATCCATTTACCTCAATCGACAATAACCTAAATCCCCATGCGATTCAACAACAGCCATATCCGTAAAATCCCTCCGACGGCGAATTTAATTAACACAGCCGAACTTTATCTCGGAACGCTATAGTCGTAAGCCGGAGCAGTGACCGGAAAAGGGAGAAATTGCGATCTGAGATGGAGATTAGCAGGAGGCTAACGACGGAACACATACGGAGGTTTAAGGTTTTAGGTTTTTTGGGTTTGAGAAAACAATTTCAGTGACTATTGGGCTCATATCTTTTTGTTTGGGCCTGCATTGTTATACAGGCCTTTTAACTAAAACATTGTTGTTTATTCCAATATGACCCCTGCATTTACATAGTAATTCAATTTACACCCCAAAACTTTACAAATTACTAAAATAGTTAGAAACAGGATAAAGGTCGAATGATGCCTTGTGCGGAGCCGTGAGCAAAAGAGCAGAGAGAGGAGACAGAATCAATACCATCGGCCGGAGATAAGTCAATGTCTCTCATGAAAAGGTTGGAACATGGAACACTCTCCCCTGAACACTCGAGTTTCATAGCCACCTTTGTCGCCGATGTTCCACTCATCTTCATGTATCTCACTTTCTCTATGTGAACTCCCTTCATCTGATACATTACATTCAAACATTAGCTCATTTACATTTAATATTAACTTGAAAGATAGAAAGAAAAAGGTTCTCACAGTCTCAACGCATGTAGGGGCACAACCGTAGAACTGATCAATGATGATGGGGTTTTGTACAGACGAGAAACGGATATCGAAGAACTCGATTCCTCGGACGTAACCAGTTCCTCCAGGCCAAGTCTTGATTCGAGCTCCGTTTGTTGTTCCAGTGAAGTTAACGTGCGACACACGTATGTTTTCCACTGTTACCTCTGTTCCTCCTCTACCTAAACTCCCAATGCTGTCTCTAATTTCTTATTAGTTCTCATTTTTTTATTATGAAAAATATAAGATTACGAGGTCGATAAGGAGATGGTAATCACCTCACACCGTGACCAGGTCCGCAATTCATAAAAGTAACATTCAAATTATTCACTTGATCTCCGATCGACACACAATCATCACCTGTTTAATTAATTGTGAGAATAAATAAACAAATTAAACTTTTGTTTGATCTTTTATATGGTTAGGTAAGGAAATATACCAGTGGCGATGTCAGAATGATTGATAGAAACGGCGGTGGAAGATGTGATGTGAATACCGTCGGTGTTAGGGCTAGCCTCCGGTGATGTTATTTTGATATCATCGATATACACATTTTGGCTTCCCATCACAAGAACATGTGTTTGTGCACTATTTCTAAATCTCAAACTCTTTAATGTTACATTTCCGCAGTTGCTAAATGTCATCATCTGCGAGAAATATATCTATAGTTATAGAGACGTCCAAGTTATTATATACATACTACGTACTTCCTTTTGTAAATAGCAAACTTACCGTTGGTGCAAGGCAGATGCAATTCTGTGACACGTTATAGGTTACAAAATGTATTATCACATAGAGATGGTTTGTTAGGATACATTATAACCCAAGAAAAATAAAAAGTTAAAAAAAAGGAAACTTACGGGTCCGGGATGGTCTCTACAATGAATATCCCACCATGATTTGCCTTGGCCGTCCAACAAGCCGCGCCCTACGATTGCAAGTCCATCTACTTGATCGAATATGAGCCATGGTATTACCCCGTTCTCACCATTTCCCCACTTCTGTGGATCACTCTGCGCTATCATCTCTCCATCGATCTATATATACATATATCAGCAAAAGTAACTTTATAATTAACTTGGAGGAGTAGGTTCATATTCGAGTATTCATGTAATATCAATCAAGTAAAGTGGTGGAGGGATTTACAATGAAAAGGAGAGGTTTGGGTATGCAAGGACCCGTGAAGTGAAGGGAGTTGAGGAGGAACACCTTCCCTGCTGGTACGTTTACACTTCCCATTTTGGAGCTTCCCTTACAAGCATCCTCCCACGCCTTTTGGAACGCCTTGTTTTTTTTTGCCCACATATACCATGCAAAAGTTTAATTTTTTTTATATGATGACTAAACAATTATGCTGCTTGTACTGATATATAATATATATACACCAATAACTTACAGATGTATCATCGACAATTCCATCCCCGACCGCTCCATATTTCATCACTGATTCACTATAGCTTAACCCGGGAAATCCTAAAATTGCAACGAGTACGATCAAAAACCAATCCTACACATATGTACAAAAAGAGGATTAATATTTTAAAAATCAGGTTCAATGTTAGTAGATATAGGCAACGAGTCTTACCATTTTAACGAGAAATGGATCGATCTAAGCAGAGTTGAATAGTGGATTACTTTCAGATTGTCTTAAGGTATATATAAACACACAACATAAGGGATTGATTCAAATATCACATTAGTAACATAACAGCATTGGATATAAATGCATGCACTCTGTTTGGTTTTCTTAAATTTTTAGGTATCTATTTATGGATATATTCTCTGAATGTATTTCATTTGTAGACTTAATTTTCCTCTAATATCGGAGTGCCATCCAAGGATTCTGTGTACTGATTCTTGAAAGTTCAATGAATTTTCCAGCAATAAAGGAAATAGGCATTTGTTTTTAAATCGAAGTTAATATTTCAAATTAATAAAAAGATTAATCAAGAAGTATGATGATATTAAGTTGCTCTGTTTTATCTCTTATCACAAAAAATAACGTGTCTTGTTTAGCATGAAGATCAATGATTCAAGAATCAGCACCCGCCGCATTTTACATTGCTTGACTCAATCCAAGAACCACAGCAAAAATGACTTTAGGATTCGCAGCAGTCAATAGAACATTATCTTTTTCAGAAAACTGGAAACAAGTGGGAGAGCCGGAAAAAGTATGATCAATATATAGAAGAATCTTTCTCCGCCAAGTAACTTAACCAGCCAAAATTAGAACTCAGTAGGAGATTTCAATCTTATGAGTCGCTTAATCCTCTGTCTTTGTCATTTGTGAACATGTTTTCCGGGATAAAGAGAACACATCAGAGCACAAACACTCAGAATCTCGCTCTCAACGTTAAGTGTTCGACATCCTAATCAGAGATTCAAATCGAGAAGAAAGCGTTGAAATCGGAAACCTGCTAAAGTCTTGAAACGAATCAACCAAACGAAACGAATCAACCTATAAGTTTTGACTATTTTACAAAATGGGCTACCAATAAAATCTAACTTAAATACATGTATTACTAAATTTAAATGTTTTTTTAGATGTTTCCTAATTAAATGGTAGTTAAAATTCTAAAACACAAGGATTGTGAGAAAATCTCATGAAATCATTTTTTGAGTTTAGAAAAAGTTGAAATGACATCCCTTCTCTAAACCTTTAGATTCCTTTTTTTTTTTTTNTTTGACAAAACCTTCGGATTCATTTAAATTGATATTGTTGATCGGCAAAATTGGTGATCACTTCTGCCATCACAAGATTCACAATCAATGGATTTGACATCTGGTCTTTATATTACAAATATAGAAATTAAATGAAACACTAGGAAGAAATTACTGTTACCAAACTGTACGTGATAAAGGAAGAGATCACAAGTTAATTTCTTAGTAATGTCTTGGTATTCATGACTTTTCCCCAAAGTGAAAAGGTTTGAATAAACGTAAAGAGACAACAATAAATTAACGTAAATGCTTTTGGTTTTCTCCGACAAACTTTACCTATCTTCTATTGGTCGTCATTTTTACCAATTGGCATCATTTGACATGTCTCTTGTCTCCTCAGTCCTCACCCGTCCCCAACTTCCATCGTGGTTCGAGATGACCGGATTATGATTTTGGTTTCAGTAATAGAAGACAATGCCAATTCGGTGGATTTGCTTTATGACATTTTTTGGTCCCAAACTAAGTGATTTTGTGAAGGTTATACGGATATCATCATGCGATTAATTAGCCTTTAATTTGTTCGTGTACGTATATCATCATGCGATACATCATTTTCAGAATGATCATACGTATATGCAACCATTTGACGTATCTTAATTTATATAGCTAGCAACTCTTTTTTCGTCAAATAATTGTTTAGACGTAATTTTAATTTAATGTTTATGACCGACATGAAACATACAGCTTAGTATAACCTTCAATAAAATAAAATAAAAAAAGCTTAGCCGGGCAATGGAAATAAGGGGCATGCTCTTTTCCCATGCAAATGTATATTAATATAGTGTATCTATTACACGCGCCTATATAAATGTATTCATGTCCCAAAGCTTGTGTATGCTATGTAACTTTGGGTTTTGAGAAAATTGTGATGATATGGATTCGTCAAGAAAATATAAACGATGTGGTTTTGGAGCTGCACTGTTCGTTGCTAACATCTTCTTCTCTCTGCTCTCTCTACACTGCATATCTGGTATATATACATATCCAAATCCCTGAAATATTGCCCCTTTATTAATCCCTTTCTGATTATATGTATATACTAATGTACATGCATGTAGGGGCACATGGTCATCAACAAAGAATGAAAGAATCGGTTATGGGTTCAGAGCCTCCCGTGTGTGCGACAAAATGCCGGAACTGCAAGCCTTGCCTTCCTTATCTATTTGACATTCGTGGTGCTCATGATGATGATGATGATAGTGAACCATACTATCCGGTAAAGTGGATATGTAGATGTAGAGATAGAGTATTTGAACCTTAAGAATAGTATCTATATATACATTATTTATCTAGTGTCTTGCTTCTCATGGATGTTCATGATCTGACCCATGAATGATGGCATCATGATGGTGGTTCATTGGATATTGTCGGGAATTATACAATCTTTCGATATGTAATCAGGTAAACATTTACTCGTGGCTTGGCATGTGTTCATTGATAGTCATGGTGTATTGGTGTGTATTAAGAAAGGAAAAAAAGTTGATGATGTGTTTGTCATCTCATCTATATGTATCATGCATGTCGAATGGCACACGGATCCACATGCGTACTAATTGTGGGCCTGAATTGTTATGGGCCTACAAAGAGCAGCCGGAATAGAAAAATAAGGATATGGGCCTACTAAGCATAAAGTTCCAAATTCCAGTAACGAAGACCTTTTCGCAAGTCATCAAAGCACAATCCCACACCGTACGTTTTGGTTTACCTGTCTGTCAGATAACGACCGTCTCAATATCGGATCTTAATTACATTTATGAATAACTCGACTGCGCCTCCGCAAAATAAGAAGAAATTGAATATCGAACATTTCAACCTCAGGCATCACATCCAAGTGATTCCTTATGTTGATGTAAAAATGGGATATATAGGACCAATCAGATTCATATAATAATATTCATAAATCAGATTCGTAATGCAGTATTTATCAGCTCCATAAATGATCCTAGAGAATCTTATGTAAAGTGGATCATGCACGTATCTTTATCTTCTCAAACCTTCGAAAGAAACCCTCAAAACGTTATTATCTACCGAATACATTTAATCCATATAGCGTGACAAAAGAACAGAGCCCGTAGTTGATAAAAAGCATGAGAGTGATGATGAATGTGAAGCACTGAGAGAGATCTCACCGCTTGCCGTATAACGTCTCCGTCTCCGTCTTTGTCGGCATTCGTCAGCTGAACTCTTAAACGTGTCGACTGTTGTCTCGATCCAAGATAACACTGTAGCTGACAGTTACATTTAGAGTTTGTCTCCATCTCATGCGCAACGCAGCACCGTCAATTTTCTGTGAGGATACTAAACTACTATGTAATGATGTCGACAAAAGAGTGAAAGGTGGGTCCCGCATTTGCCCATGTGGTTATGGTCAACGTGTCAAAGTACTAGCGGCTGTGTTTTAATCCGATCTTTTTCTATCAATCCATGGTCCCGTAGAATAATTTCACTATTTTTTCACTTGGCTGGTGTCAACTTAGAGACCAATAATATATACACTTATCTTTTACAGTCTAAATTTAATTATGCGGCTTACCATTATATAAGACTCTGGTAGACTACTCTCATTATATACATTATAAAGATACTGATGAGTGGTTCTTGTTTAATGGAGTTTTAAATTTAAAAATATTTGGTAACCGAGTGGATCATCATGTTATTGAGAAGCACATCTGCTCCGATACTGAACTCGTGGCTTCCACAACACTGCTCGAGAGAATCGTCTCCGGAACCGGAGTCACAGCTCTGGCGCCGGTCAACATCATTGTCTCTTTTCTCATCAAAGTCCATAGATGGACACACTGGGGAGCAGCTGCACCAAGCTCTCTCTGACAACAAGGAGATTATTATTCTTAAATCAAAAAGCAACGAGCACAGCTACAAAACTCCAACATCAAGCAGGCAACGCAGGTCATCTTTAGATGAAACACGCTACACAAAAAAGACTTTGGATCGGTCATCACCTTTCTTAGTGGAGAGGCTCTTCTCGAGCTCTGGACAGGGAGATAAGGCCAGTAGTAATGATCGTCTGGAGACTCTTGTGAGTGGTGGTGGTGGCGGGATGGGAGGCAGCGGCGGCAATATTTGTAACGGCGGCGGTGGTGTCGGTGGAAGTGGTGTGGACGGCGGTAGGAGTGAGGACGCTACCGACACGTATTACCGGGAGATGATCGACTCGAATCCAGGAAACTCGCTTTTGACCGGAAACTACGCCAAGTTCTTGAAAGAGGTACAAAAAGGAAAATATCTTTTTACTGTCTTTTATGTAGGATATTTAATAAGTTGAAGATCCATCCACGTGTAAAGATTGTATTGCGTGACAAATGAAAATAAATAATAAAATTAAAAATCAGAAGTTTTCATGTTTAGTTTTAGGGAAATGCGTAGAAGAGAGGAAAGAAACGTTCTCATCGGGAAAAAAAACTATATGTATATGAACAGGTGAAAGGAGACATGAAAAAAGCAGAAGAGTATTGTGAAAGAGCAATTTTGGGGAACACCAACGATGGAAACGTTCTATCTCTCTATGCTGATCTCATTTTGCACAACCATCAAGATCGTCAAAGAGCCCACTCTTACTATAAGCAAGCCGTCAAGATGTCCCCGGAAGATTGGTAATTTTGCAAAGTACCTTTCTATAATTGAACCAATTTTGAAAATTAAGGAAAAAGACTTCATGATGATAACAATATTGTGATGATGGAATGGTGCAGTTATGTGCAAGCTTCATACGCAAGGTTTCTGTGGGATGTGGATGAGGACGAAGAAGATGAAGCATTAGGAGAAGAAGAAGAGAACTTGAGTGATGAAACTGGCCATGTGCCTCCAACTACCATGTTCCGTGATTTTCCCCAACACACTTCTATTACCGCATCATCCTAAGACACATATGAACACCTTCGTGAATGTTCGTATTTAGGTAAATAACATATATAGAAGCATATTTAATACACATACTCAAATGCAATATGCGTGTATAATATATGTTCAGAATCTTTGTATATGTTCTGTAGTCTTCATAATAAGGGTATGTACTTATATTTGCAGTATTTATGTGTCTTTTTGTATTATAAAGTATGAAACTTACCCATGTCCTATCGAGATAGACAAAATATTAGGCATTTGTTTGTTAAAAAAAAGTATGATGAAATTGATGATACAGATCGATCGATTTTGTTTGGAGTTAAAGTCAAAGATATCTTGTTCTTATATACTTGGGCCTAAACATCTGATTTCTCGTTGGTAACCTCCACATGTTAGTGGGCTAATGGGCCAAAATTAAAATTCAATGTGACCATTCCACGAAACAAGAAAATGATTATACTAGAAAAGAGGTGTGGACAACTTAAATGCAAGGAGAATTTGATCTTTAACTTTGTCTATCTAAATAGTTAGTTATGATCCAGCTAAGATAAGAGACGAAGAAGTTTTTTCTTTTTGTGAACAAAAGACGATCACCGTATGAACCAAAAAAACTTGTTATTCGTATAATCAAGGCTTCCTGTCTGCTTAACTATTTACTACTGTTTGGTCATACACCGACATGCTTTCCGTCCAATATTTCTTTTTAAGAAGATGAAACTTTTCCTTCTTTTTCTTTCGACAATTTCCATTGTAACTAAGTCAGGAGGATTTATTAAGTATGGTAGTTTGTACCCATAACATATACTCTTATTTGACACAATTTTTCTAAGCTATCACTATCTCCCATAGATTTGGAGTATTATAGTTGAACCGTCCTATAAAGGCTATGTCAATGGAGAGAGAAAAATAGATGGAACACTTTTAAGGGTTTGGTCGCTTTGATATTTTTGAATTTGCAACTCGTTCAAGCTAATATACAAGTTGTAACTTTTCGCCTAACTCACCAACAAAAGCAAAATGAATTAGACACAAAAGTAATGTTTATCTACAACTAAACTCCTTTCGTAAACCCTTTTTTTCTTTCAAATCAAACAGCTGTAACTGAGTAAGAAATTCAAACCAGATTACAACAGCCCATGGGAATGACGAGAAATAATTTGTCCAAATCGTTTCCTTTCAAACCGACACAAACTCACAATAATTATTATTTTTCCACTCGATTTTGTTTGCGTCCCACCAAAAAAGAAGAAAACAAAAACAAAAAAAGGGTGAAAAATCAAATCAGAGATCTTCTGCGGAAGGGTGCACCTGTTCCTCACCAACCTCAAGGAGATCGTCGCCGTAGATTTGATCAAGCACAAGAACCAATCCCATTGCAAAGGCTCCATCAAAACCGGGCTTCACGTTCAACGAGAAAACGTCTTTCCCAAGCATCACGTTCGTTGACGCATCCACTTTGCGCCTTATCTCCGCCACCTTCCGCCTCGTCTCCGCCTCCACCACCGTGCAGTTCCTTGCCCCGAAACTACCTTCTATCAGGTACTCGCTGCACTGGTAGTCCCCGTACACCTCCACCGTCACACTGTTCCTCCCGATTATCGAAGATCTCCTTACCCCGAAGATCGGTTTCTGGCCGTCCGATCTCTCCCCGAGATACCCCTCCCATCTCCGTCGCAAACTCGGCCTCTGTTTCACCAATTTGGAAATTTAAAAACAGAGTAAGTTTCAACTCCCAGCGAGTTAAGAGAAAGTCAATTCCAAGAAAACCCCTTTCAGATATTTTTTTCTTTCAAATTCGATCACAAACTAATGAAGAGAATCAAATTAAAAAAATGGAGGCACCTTTCGTCGGAGGGTGAGGAGACAACGGCCGTGAGCGTCCATGAGGACAACCTCGTCGGTGTCGCGGGTGTTGGGACCACCGTAAGAGTCAACCCGAAACACCAAACTTCCCTTGCAGTCGTAAACTGTGAAACCATCGCCGGCGAAAAACAGAGATGTTTTCCGAACAGTCAGGCTCCTTTCTTCTCCGTGTATAAATTCATCGTCCACAAGCAAACCCCCCTTCATGTTCGATTCTACTCTTTTCTTTTCTTTCTTGTGGTGATGATGCTTTTAAGCTTTCGATGAGAGAGTTTACTTATTGGAGATTTGAGAGGAAAGTGAAGGTTGGGGAAAGGAAGACAACGAGTACAGCATTTATAAGACGACGACTCGCGAATTTTACTGTTTAAGCTAATGCTAACTTGACACGTGCCGCTGACTCGTCGCTTCAACTTATGTTCAAAAAGTTTAAGTACATATAGATGCGCTTCACTTCTTCACCGTTATTTTTTACTACGTCACGTTAAACATATCTTATGTGCGATACAATTCAAGAGTTTAACAAACGTAGGGGATGATGATTTCGTGTTTTAACTATCAATATTTTTCATTCTTCTTCTTTGAATTGGCTTATACGTATTTAAAGTTCTGTTTCACTTATTGGGTGAAGTGAGCTTTTGGTTTATTACTCTAACCAGTATATATAAAGTATGTTAATTATAGCTTGTTAAATGATACTACACATAATGACATATCTTATCAAATATAGGTAATAATTGCTCAATTACTCCCAATCTATTAGGAGACATACATTTGGCCAAGACATATATTAGTATGTGTTGTCATTATCATCCATGTGGTACCATCCATATTTAAACTCGCATGTTGACAAACAACATAAATATTTACAACATTTAGTTGTTTTTCCGTTTTGATATTAATCACTTGAGTTGTTACATATATATTCGTGTATACTTTTGAAGATTCTTGTTTGACGGTCTTAGGCAACATTATAACCTTACATTACTTATTTCTTTCCGATCACTGTTTCTCCTTCACTCCTTTTTTCGATTCTTTACAATATTCCACATATTATAGAACGATTATACAATCAGTACAGATCAAAAGGGTACTTTTCTTTCTATCTTTAGTTTTATTTAAACAAAGCATCTAACAGTGTGGTCATCAAAAGTTGCATATATATTATTGATTCCCCTATATGATTAGTTAACTATAAAGTCTTGTTAACTAATCTAAATCTCATTTTTCAACGTTTAACATTAGGGTAACTAAGTACTAGTGGATTTTAAAAGAATGGAGTCACTGGATTGCATCTCAACTTTTATAAATTAAAACTTACAGATTTACAAAATCTTCTCATATTTGATAACAAAAAAAAGAGAAAACAAATCTTCTCAGATCTCGTCGTTGATATTCTTATACTCTCTATTATTTTGTTTCTGTATAAAATATGAAACTTCCATGTACCATCAAGGTCCCTGACCAGCTAGCTAGTCAATAGTATAGTACCAACCTTCTTTTTAAAATTGGTCCTGAAACGGTAACGAATTAAAAGTGTGGAAAATGTGTGTTTATCCCGGAGCGTATAAACAATACACATATTTGTTGTGTGTGTATATATACATCTATCTATCTATTGCATTATTTCAAATAGACCCATCGAGTGGCCTGTATAGTATGGAAATAAAGATCCTCACTCCATAGTTGAAGATAACATAATCATAACGTTCCCATCAGTCATCAATTCTTACAGAAATTGCATAGTATTTTCTTCTTTGTTTGTATGATAACAGTGCAGTGAAATTTTTTAAGCAGTATCATGGATTGTGAAAATCTTATAACTTTCATTTAATAATAAAGAGTTAGAAGTTTTATATAATTGAATTCCAATTTATTACTCTCTTTTAATAAAGTAAAGTTATTTATGTCTGCGAAATTCATTTAACGAATGTACGTTCCATCAAATAATTTTAGTTTCGGTTTGGATTAGTTTATTTTGAGAAAATACCAAAAGATCAGAAGGGGATATTTGTTAGATATTTTGCCGAAATATCTAATTAGGTCAAAAGTACAGGATTGTTTTAATAAATAAGTATCTAATTTTAGCTAATTTTGGAACTATGAGTCCAACGTTTCGATCTGACCTGATTGAGTAAAGAAAAATGGAAAGCGAGTAGAAAACGTAATGAACACGTTGGTAAAGTCGGTCTCTAACCTCCAGCACTATCTATGAGAATGATCATATCTAATGCATGTGCTCTCAATTTTCTCAAAATTAGAACCGTGCCAATATCATATTTTTCTTCTTCTTCAAATCACATAACATATTAACATGCATGTATCATGAAGATTTTTTTAGCTTAGGCGTTAATACAACAACGATATAAACACAAACTGCTAAACTACCGTCTTATTTGCCTGTATTTCTCTTTCAATCAGACATTATTGCAAACCAAGACAAAAATTCAAGCATATATAGTAATGTCATAATCAAAAAGCTGATCATATAAAAACATTTTTCAAAAAAACATTATTCTTCTGCATCAATATAGAAAAGGAAAAGAAGAAGAAGGCAGGGAAAGAGAAGATAACAACACAGGGTTGAGAATCAAGAGAACACTGGAAACCGCAAAGGTATTTAGGAGTAGGATACAATTAGGGCACTGGTCTAATCTCGATGCCATAAACAATAAGGCCCTTCTTCTCATAAGGACCCTTTGTCTCCTTGAGGCTCATCTCTATTTCACCCAAATCTCCTCTCCTTTTAAAGAACTGTCCCAATTCAACCTCGTACCAACCGTCTCTTCTCAGCACAGGGGACTGACCTTCTTCGCCGCCTGAATCTTGCATGAGACTAATCATGGAAGGCTGAACAACATTGTCAGTGCTCTCGGTGTCAGCCAAGACAAGGGAGGTTTCTACAGGCTGGCGAAAACCGTAAGGACTATGGTTCCACTTAAAGACGAAGTAAGCGGCGTAGAGGGTGTCATCAGAGAGAAGGGTAATGTTGATCTTGCCAGTGATCTCAAGCCACCAGACCATGATGAGCTCAGCCACTTCTCCGAACCTGTTTGTTTGTGCACACAAAAACATTTAGTATCTTATAATAAAGCAATGCAGAAGAGGAAGTCTAGTTTGTAACACAGAAAAAAAGGAGACCTGGTGTTAGGGAGAGAGATCCAGTGCCAGTATCTTTGCTCATGTCCCCAAACAATATTCAAGGCCCTCGCTGCCATCATGTAGCACTTGTTGCCACTCTTTCTCTCCAGCGAAAAGCTCTGTTTATACAATTCAGTCAGACTATATGATCACAGCAATAAAAAGAAGAGAAAGATAAAACATTCCAATTATCTTGAAGACATCTCAAAAGTGATAAAGTCTAAACCCACATAAAACCCTAAAATAAGAGTGATTACAAAGGTTTCAGGTCTTTGACTACAAGTTACAGAGGTGGTAGATTTGCCGGAACAGAATTTGAATTTGGCAGAATCTAATTAAGATTATGAAAAACAATTTGACACACACAACAGAGCTTTTGCACATTTTCGTGAATCCAAGAACAGGATCGGACAACAATGGACACTACTAGTGTAATTTCTAGACTTAAAGAGTAACAACGTTTGGCTGTATAAAAACAAAACTAGAAAACGGAACCGATAAACAGATGTGATGATGAATGTAAAAAGGATTAAAAGAAGAAGGTTGGTTAATTACCAAAAGAGTGCCGTTGATAAGAAGAGGGTTATCGACGAGGGAGAAGAAGAGTTGCTTCCTGGTGGGAAGACCAGCAGGTGCCGCAAAGCCGGCGGGGAAATCAGCCGGTAAGAAATGATTCCAGACATCGTCGGAGCCGGCGGCGGATCTGAAGATACTGGAGACCGCCGATAAACGGCAAACGTCGAGAGGAGTTGTCAAGGAAAGGATCTTGGCGATGCAATCTTCTGGGAGATTATTCATTGCTTCCTCCGATTGATTGCTTATTTGCTTGATTGATTATTTTGGGGTTTAAAAGATCTTTTCCTCTTTCTCGATTATATAGATACGACTTGTTCGATCGAGCAAAGTATCGCTCACATTTAATGAGTTTTATACTAGTAAAAAAAAGAGAGACGTGGAAGTCGTGCATTGATTAGTTAAGTAAAAACGGATACTTAGGGATGAAGCCACACGTGTCTATTCCTTACTCGTTTTTTTCAGATTACTTTCCTCATGACTGACTACTAGAGTAAGCAACACCCACCTGTCCCCTTCTCTTTACTAATTTTATCCAGAAAATCAGTTTTTTTTTTTTTGGGACAATCCAGAAAATCAGTTAATGGTTACATTCGAGACACATTTATGATTCTAAGATTTTGAAAATAAACACAGAATATTTTTTCGGCTTTATATTCTATCATTTTCCAATTCTTTTTGCTCAGAAATCGTTATCTTTGCTAAAATGAAAAAAACAAAAACAAAACTAAATCATTTATTTGAGATGAACGGGCCGTACATTGGGCCTACTTTCTTCCGTTTCTGTCGGTCATTTTATAGCCCAGTTTCTTTTTTCTGTTTTTTTGGGTACTAAATGTTTTATGTTCATGTAAAGATACTTTTGACATGGGTAAATCTCACTTGAAAATACAAAAGGTAATGTATCTCGAATTTATGGAGAGATTAACAACAAAACATCATTAGAAGAAACTAAAGGGTTTCGCTTCGGTAGCTTATAACACACTATCATCACACACTAATTAGGTTTTCTCTGATTTTTATGACAAAATTCTAATTTTACATTGGATATCTGACTCCTGCAGCTAATATTCTCTGCTGCTCCAGCTGCAACCACTCAAAATATTAAATCCCACATAATTGTTAACATATATTACTATCAATATATATGTGTATATTTAGCTCACGTTTTTGCCTTCTGTTTGTGTGAATGTGAGTAATATATTAACAAAACAAGTAAGTACCTGGAAGAGTTCATGCATCATGTTCTTGAGGTAATGATACTCATGCTCTACTACCTCCAGTCCTCTCAAGCACCTGAAGCATCGTCACATTTATGAAGCATTATATTGACTTAAATATTGACCTATATATTAATACAAAGAAGTATATATATATATATATATATATATATATATATATATATC
>Ga0041059_1001698_pt1 | contig 17194 bp, 18 predicted proteins | sample AraColnosormetaG_FD_56232 | JGI IMG/M metagenome (GOLD analysis project Ga0041059, IMG submission 56232) | Arabidopsis roots microbial communities from North Carolina, USA - Col MF nosort | ecosystem: Host-associated > Plants > Roots > Unclassified | place: USA: North Carolina | collected...
GACCACCACCACTACTTCCTCTGTTCTTCCTCCTCCTCCGCCGCCACCACCTCCTCCTCCTCCGCCTTCTTCTACATGGGACTTCTGGGATCCGTTTATACCGCCGCCTCCTTCTTCCTCTGAGGAAGAATGGGAGGAAGAGACAACCACCGCGACAAGAACCGCAACAGGAACTGGCTCTGATGCTGCTGTGACGACGGCTCCGACGACAGCTACTCCTCAAGCTTCGTCTGTTGTGAGTGGATTCTCTAAAGATACAATGACGACGACGACGACTGGAAGTGAGCTAGCAGTTGTGGTGTCGAGGAATGGTAAAGATCTAATGGAGATTATTAAAGAAGTCGATGAATATTTCCTTAAAGCTGCAGATTCTGGTGCACCTCTCTCTTCTCTCCTTGAAATCTCAACCTCTATCACTGACTTTTCTGGTCATTCCAAATCAGGTAACAACAATCAAGCTCTTGTCTTCTCTTCTTTGATTGATTTTGATTAGTGTTTTGTGTTTGTTTCTTCAGGGAAAATGTACAGTAGTAGTAACTACGAATGTAATCTGAATCCGACGTCGTTTTGGACAAGGGGATTTGCTCCTTCTAAGTTGAGTGAATACAGAAACGCAGGAGGAGTAATTGGAGGAAATTGCATTGTTGGTAGCCATTCATCTACAGTGGACAGACTCTATGCTTGGGAGAAGAAACTTTATCAAGAGGTCAAGGTATTCACTTTTTGACTTCATTTCATTCATAAAGTTGCAATCTTTGAACAAAACAATTAATCTTTGATGTATCTTCATATGTTAAGTTTTGTGGAAAGAGTTTGAAAATGTTGTTTATATTCAGTTTGAAGTTTGAATATTGAAATTGCTTGCTTAGATTTCATCCAAATATGGATAAATGTTTTGTTTTTGGGAATTTGGTTGATTCATGTGGGCATTAAAGGCTTGTGGTGGGTCCAAGCGTGAGCAGATAGTGTAAGAGACCCACGTGTGTACTTAATTCTGATGAATAATGTGTTATGTACACTGGCACAAATATCTTGCCAAGTAGTGAGTGAGTGTTTGTTGTTTTTTGAATGTGGGTTTTGTTGCAGTATGCAGAGAGCATAAAGATGGATCATGAGAAGAAAGTGGAGCAAGTGAGGAGGCTTGAGATGAAGAGAGCTGAGTATGTCAAGACTGAGAAGGCTAAGAAAGACGTCGAGAAGTTAGAATCTCAGCTCTCAGTATCTTCACAAGCCATCCAAAGCGCCTCTAACGAGATCATCAAGCTCAGAGAGACCGAGCTTTACCCTCAGCTTGTCGAGCTTGTTAAAGGGTTTGTTTTGTGCATTCCCATTGCTTCATTAACCTAAAGTATCTTATGTTGGTCAATGTGAACAAGGTTCTTGTATGAATGTAATGTAGGCTAATGTGTATGTGGAGGAGTATGTACGAGAGCCACCAGGTTCAAACCCATATTGTGCAGCAGCTTAAGTACCTTAACACCATCCCCTCCACTGAACCAACATCTGAGCTTCACCGACAATCAACTCTTCAGCTTGAGCTCGAGGTCCAACAATGGCATCACTCTTTCTGCAACTTGGTCAAGGCCCAACGTGACTACATACAATCTCTCACGGGCTGGCTCAGGTTAAGTCTGTTCCAGTTCAGCAAGAATCCACTTGTTAGGAGTAGCTACGAGTCAAAGATCTACAGCTTCTGCGAGGAATGGCATTTAGCTATTGACAGGATCCCTGATAAAGTAGCATCTGAAGGGATCAAAAGCTTTCTGACAGCAGTCCATGGAATTGTGGCTCAACAAGCCGACGAGCATAAGCAAAAGAAGAGAACAGAATCCATGTTAAAAGATTTCGAGAAGAAATCGGCTTCGCTGAGAGCGCTTGAGAGCAAGTATAGTCCATACTCGGTACCTGAGAGTAGGAAAAAGAACCCGGTGATAGAGAAGAGAGTAAAGGTTGAGATGCTAAAAGGAAAAGCAGAAGAAGAGAAAAGTAAGCATGAGAAGTCAGTGAGTGTGACTAGAGCCATGACTCTAAATAACTTGCAGATGGGTTTCCCTCATGTCTTTCAGGCAATGGTTGGGTTTTCAAGTGTGTGTATGCAAGCCTTTGAGTCTGTGTACAACCAAGCTAAGAGCATCGGTGAGGATCAAGAGGAGGTTAAGAGGTTGCTTCCTTAAAGAGAGAAAGACAAATTGTTTTACCATTTGCTCTCTGTTTTTGCTTGATCCAAGCTAATCTTTTGGTTGAATGTTAGGTTGAGTTTATGCTGTTTTCGAAATGAAATTGGTTAAATGACTTTTCATTGAATCACTGCTTGAAACTTCATCAATTCAACTACTTCTTAGCCAAGTCAAATCATTGGAAGGTGACCTACCAAGGTATTATTAACATTGGAGAAGTGTTAGTTAGTTAGTTAGTGAGGTAGTTAAGGGGATTGCTTAAAGAAGTAAGCAAGTTTAATGATAATCAAACACTCGTGATGTGTACGTAACAGAAGAAAAGAGAGATGATTCGTTTGAGCGGCAGAAAAAGACAAGTGCCTAATTTGATTTCCCATAAATAAACACACAATCGATTGGTAATTTTGATTAGTTGGGAGCTATTAAAAGAGGAAATCCACAATAATCGGAAATAGAAAGACAAGTTTGGTTAGCGGAACGTTTCAACGCCATTTTTCCCGGCCAAAGCTAACTCTAACTAACTCTTTGTTTTTTTTCGGTTTTTGTGCCATCTTCCAGTTTTCATTTTTTTTGTTTCCCCTCTATCTTTTTGGGTAATAGGGTTTCTAATCTCTGGGACAAACTCCAATCGTTTCGAATCCGCAATGCCCAGATGGTCGATCAATAGAAATATCAAGAGTCTCCAATTCCAAAGGCTAAATCTTTGAGATCTTTTTTTTTATAAATTTCCCTGAAATTAATAAACTTTGAGGGGAAATGAGCGCTTCGAGGTTCGTAAAGTGCGTGACGGTTGGTGATGGAGCTGTCGGAAAAACTTGTTTGTTGATTTCTTACACAAGCAACACTTTCCCTACGGTTATGTCCCAATTATTCTTTCATGTTTCTTGTTTCATTACCACAACAACAACATATCTCATGTTTCTTGTTTCTTTTGTGGATATACAGGATTATGTGCCTACCGTTTTCGATAATTTCAGTGCCAATGTTGTGGTTAATGGAAGCACTGTGAATCTTGGATTGTGGGACACTGCAGGTTTTTCATTTTCCTATATATCTTGGTGTTTGAAATTTGGAATATGGTTTTTGGATCTGAAGATTTTGAAAATTTGGGTATGAATAAACAGGGCAAGAGGATTACAATAGATTAAGACCACTGAGTTACCGTGGAGCAGATGTTTTCATTTTGGCCTTCTCTCTTATCAGTAAAGCCAGTTATGAAAACGTCTCCAAAAAGGTTTTAAAAATCCATCAATCTTGTTTCATATTATTGAGTTTTCGTCACATTTTTTGAACTCTTGTCACAAATTGTGTTTGCAGTGGATCCCGGAGTTGAAACATTACGCGCCTGGTGTCCCCATCGTCCTTGTTGGAACAAAGCTTGGTGAGTTTTCCATTGTTTTTTCCTGATCTCGCTCCTTTTACTTTATTAGTTGTGACTGAGTTTGTGTTTTTGCTCTCCAGATCTTCGAGATGATAAACAGTTCTTTATCGACCATCCTGGTGCTGTTCCGATTACTACTGCTCAGGGAGAGGAGCTGAGGAAGCAAATAGGAGCACCTACTTACATCGAATGCAGTTCCAAAACTCAAGAGGTACGTAGATTAGTATATATACCCTTGTTGCAGATTTCTAATGTTAATGTTAATGCTAATGTTGATGATGTGAGAGTGCAGAATGTGAAGGCGGTGTTTGACGCAGCCATCCGAGTGGTGTTGCAACCGCCAAAGCAGAAGAAGAAGAAGAGCAAAGCGCAGAAGGCATGCTCCATTCTATGATGATTGGAAATCTCTGTTTTTATGTATTTGGTTTTGGTATATTAATCTTCTAACAATGAATGAATCAATGTGTTAATGGACAGACACCCAAGTTTGACTGGTCCTTTTTGTTCTTAATATTAATGGAGTTTGTCGGAATCAACGTTTCTTTTGCTTCTACGATTCAGTCCTATGCATAATTCCACACAAACACCACATGTTTTGAATCAGTTTTCATTCCCACCATTTCTTCAGCTGACCATATTTTGTATGTTACTGTTTTAAACTTTGCAAACATGTTTATTGGTAGAGAGTGTAACTAGGAAATGAAAAGTAATGATACAAGTTTTATTTCTCAAGATTACTCTTCATGCTTCTGCAACAAGACGAGAAGCCATTGATTATTGATGATTTGCCTAACAGAATGCAAGAAATAAATTCATTCAAACCATTCCATTTTGATTTTCTCGTATTTCTCATTCATGCCACCATCTTCTTGCTGTCTCTGAAACTCGATGTAACGTAGAGTACTATTTATGAATGGCTCTGCGCCTGACTCAACCTTCTTTGTCTCGCTTTTGATTAATTCAGCTAAGCTCTTGATTGTATCGCCTGTTACTTGTTGGTTTCCTTTCTCCAGGAAGTAGAGATACCTGCATTTGACTCGTAAAACCATTAAGAGAAAGCAGTGACAACTGGGAAAGTACTCGATTGCAAGCATTTTGCAGCGTAGGTAGTAGGTACTAAATAGATGCAACTTAAAGAGAAACTTACTTGTTCAGCAGTTCGACATATAGAGACACCGACCCAGTGCTACTGGTACCACGGGATGCGTTGGCCATTTGTTGAACAGCATCTGCAATCCTTTGTGCCCTCTTCAGGCAAAGCACAACCCTGGTATCCCAAAAACCCCCAACAAACTCTCAATATGCCTCAATTTTTCTCCCCTTATTAGTTGCGTACAGCTACCAATCTTAACTTTGAGATTTAGTATGTTAAGAGTATACATTCATATGTGTACATACCTCTCTCCATCTTTCAGGTTCTCGCATTCGTCAGCCCAGAAGAGATGCGCACATTCATAAACAGCTCTACACTGATCTGGCTTCCTTAGGAGTCTTGCAGAATACTACAACAACATAATTTAGCCTTGTTAGTATTCAGTGTAGCACACACTTACTCAACTGGTTTGTCAGGAAAGATACCCCTGTCGCCTTGTGAGTCAGAGTATCTCTGTTCTCAACATTAAATACACGCATCCTCTGGAGTGTCCCTATTATTAAACGTAGTGCTGTTACTTGTGCCTTTGAATCCTAAAACACCCAAAATTTATAGCCACGTCAAGGTCTTTCTTGCAGAAAGTTGCATGTAGCCTCCTAAGAAATTCACTTACTGAAATTTCTTCTTCATACAGAAGATATGCCTTTGTGAAGAACTCATAAGCAACTGTTTCTAACTCACAGTTATTTGCTGCCTAAAGATTCAATAAAAGAAAATTTCAGCTCATGCACTATATCTTTTGTTGGTTTTGATAGTGGATACACCAAAGTCCAAATGATCATATACCTGAGCACACTGCAAGTAGAGGCGCAATGCCAAATCAGGTGCGGAAACATCAGATAGAACTTCCACCGTCTGTAAAAATTGAGATTCAAAATCGACTGGCATCATAGAAATTCTGGCAAAACGAAATACAATGTTTCACTGGGACAAAGCCAATGATGTTTGCAAGGCAACTAAACTGTCCTCACTATTTTCTAACAACAAGATGTATGTACACTTGCCTCGCTTAACAGCTGTAGAATTCTCTTCGGTGTTGCTGATGCATCATCTCCAAATGGGTTTTCATCTCCACCTCGCAGTCGCCGAATTAACTGCACAAGCATATCAATACAATGTGCGGAGTTCCAAATTCAAACACAATGTCTACCAAATCCATAACAAAACTGGAAACGACACAACAGTCCCAAATTTTAAATTGAAAAACTTTTCCAAGTTGGATATGGGGTGAAAAAGTGATCAGTAAAAAATACAAACCTTGAGCGCGGAAAAGACAAGGGGTGGTATAGTTAAAGGCAAACGCTTAGGTCCTCCAGCCACGATGTGCTTCCTTACAGTGAAAATAATCTGTAGTTGGGTAAACGAATTAAGAATCGTACACAGGCCACATTGATAGTAACGCCTCTAATTATAATACACACCTTAGACATTTCTTCTGGATCATCAATGTAGAGCTTGTTAACAAGCCGTGCAACAAGGTTCTGCTCTTCCTGGAAATCTTCTTCATCAATCTAGAACCCAACATAGTTTCCCGTTTGAAAGCGTAAGTTATCTAAAGAAAAACAACTCTTTCGAGTGACAAGAATACTTTGAACACAAATGCAATAAGAATTGACGAACAAGGGTAGGGTTCTAGAACCTCATCATCAATTGTTCCGTCAAAATCCTTCATGAGACCCTTTGCCAGTTCAAACAATGCATCGACCTGTAACAAACAATAAAAGGAAACTCCACATCAATAGAGAATGCTAAAAGAAGAAACTAAATCGAGGAAGGAAACGGACACCTCATCAGCAGTAGCAATGTGAGTATTATTTTTAAAAACGCTCTGAACTAGAATGATTGCCATTGCTTTGTTTGTCTCACGGTCAAGGTATTCCATTACTAGAGGATAGTTGGTAAGCTTCAAGATAGTTACTACATTATTATACTTTTCCAATGGAGCGCTAAGAAATGCGACGATCTGTTTTGCTGCCTTGTCATCACAAAGCTTTCCTGTGGCAGATAGTTGAGTAACACATGATCCCTAAAGGAAAAAAGAGAGACAACAATGTCTATTAGCAACAACCAGAACTACTTAAAGCATTAAAAAAAAGTACTACAGATGAATAAACTTAACACGCTTATACATCCTCAGAAAGCGTTATACCAAAACTTGGTCCACATAGTCCAGACGATCGGAATAGACATGGAGAGTGAATTTTAGAAGAAACAAATACAATGTTACAGATGCTGCGGCCGGCAAGTCCGCCTGTGCTTCTACAACCTGAATCATAATAGATGTGGACTCGATCAGCTGTTTATAAATACAATAGATTATCAATGTGATACAATCAGAGGAAAGTAGGGCAACAAAAATTACACAAAAATATCACAACACAATGGGGATTAAGCTAGATTTTTCAGCTGTTTCTAATACTAGCACCCCTAATAAATAAACTTACATTCAAGTGTCAATTTAAGTTATCACTTTTGACTTCATGTGTAGATGCAAGATTTACCTTCCCAATGGCATAATTTAACTTTGAAAAGGCTTCTACTTGCAGGAAATTAGGCAATGCTTCCACACTGGATGCAGCATAGTTCGAAAGCCTTTCCATTAGACCCGAAAGAACCGTCTTGATATCAACAGACGGCTGGAACAAAAAATGACAAAAAGAAAAATAGGAGAAACATGTTCTGATGGGATGAGGTTTATAAGCAGTCTAATTTTTTAAAAAGAAAAATGCATATAAAAAAGAAGTGGTCGGTTACATAAAAAAGTACCTGAAGTTGTGGACAAGCTCCCAATAATACATCGAGAGTTTGAAGGTGAAAATCATCAGGAAAGACTTGAATAATGCAATCCATAAGGTAGCACTGTGCAAGTTCATCCTTACAGTTGACAACCTTTTAAGACATAGTGAGACAATAGTTGACAACATGTAGACGGAAGGTTGGATGCTGAAACTATCTAAACGGAGAGAAAAACCAGACCTGCTCCAGTATTCTAGGAAGAACAGTATCTCTGTAGATTCCAAGGTCAACACCTTCTAACTGACTCAGTACATGAAGGTTCTTACCAACCTAATCAAGCAGTAAAGAGAAGAAAAAAGTGTCTTTCAGAAAATAATAAGAACCATAGCTCGCAAATTTCTAGATGAGAAGAATCAGGTACAAGTTAATGCTATTACAAGATCACGTAGTTCATTCCTTTCTTTCTCACGTTTTTCTTTCTCCCGACTAGGTCCCTGGATACAAGAAAGTCTCAACTCAGGTTCAGCTCAGTAGGAAAAAATCACAAAGAGTAAAATAGCAGCATGACCAGACATTGGACTCTCACAGTACGCAAACATATTCAATACATACATGCTGGATATGAGAGCAGTATATCATTAGCATTTCCAACCAACCTGATGTTGCATTCGAACCCATAATTTGTTCATCTCGGTAAAATTTTGAAGCACGAACTCTAAAGCATTCATGTGTGCATCACCATCTCTGGAGAGAAAAGCAAAACACTTGCCTCTTAACATGTGTTTCATAGCTTAAACAAAATCATCTAACAGCAGGTCGTGTGGCCTTACCCTTCCAAGTCAGAACCAATGCTGGGTAACTTATCCCTAGTAACTTGAGCAAGATAACTTCTCAAGAAAAGACCACGCAAGGGATGTTGAACAGCTCGACACATTTCAACAAGATCCTTAAGTATATCCGTAGCAGTAACATCCTTGGATTTGATATATACAGATCCTATGGTACATAAAAGATACCTGAAACTCAATTGATGAGTATCTACAAAGTTAAAATCAGAGTGTGCAAATGACAACGTATTCTGAACAACAAGAACAAAAGAAACTTACAATCTTGGCAAAATGTTACCGGCATGCTGAACTAACTCGTAGAGCTCTGCGATGGAGCAACCACGTCCCGTCTCTTCCTTGAAGAATATCTCCAAAGTCCCCAATTCATTAAAAACTCGCATATCTGAACAAATCAGATCGCAGTAAGGAAATGAAAATCACACACAAGAGCTACGAATAGAGGAAGAGCGGGTAACGAACGAGTCGACTCACAGAGTTCATAGTATTTATGAGGAGAAAGCTTGGAAGTACGAAGCTCGCTGAGCATTTGAGCAGAAAACTTTAGAGCGTCTTTGAGATTGTTGGAGTCCTGCGAGGATAAATTGGAGATTCGTTAGAAAACAATGCAGGATTTAGGGTTCTAAGATCCCGAATGGAAAATTGATTGATGAAGAAGAGAGGAGAGGGGAAGGAGTGGTACGATAGCGCGCTGCATATAGAAAGCATTTTGCTTAACGGCGGCGATTGCGGCGGCAAGCCACTTCTCATCGTCGTCGGCGATCATTCTATGTTCCTCACTACTTTACTCTACAGAGAGAAGTCTCAATTTTGACCGAATTTTCTGAGATCTTCGCGAATTGAAACTCTCCTCATTTAAATTTGTTCTTTCTTCATTATCAGCTTTAACTTTAAATTAGATGGTGACATAACTCATTTCATAGTCATTAGGCTACATTAGTCTTATCTCTCACAACTTCAATTTTGACTTTTGAGTAAGCTGGTAATTTAAATTACGTAAATAGATCACATGATTTAGAATTTGATTTACCCTTTTTCCTCACATTGATTGTGTAAAAGCCTTTCTCAAATTAAAGAATTGACAAATCTGACCCCAAAAAGAACAAAAATGAAACAGGATCAAGTACATTTTGAGAGACTATTAACTTCTCTTCTTTCCATTCTAAACAAGGATTTTACTACTCTTTGTCTGCAAAAACAGACCAAACTCATGGACACAGCTTCCATTTATGACTTTTCATACCCTGGATCTGGTAAAAGAGCAACCGTATGCTTTTAACTTGGGGATTTAACTTTATTATGACGGTGAATCACTGTAGCATTTTTCTAAACTAGTCTCAGTGAACACCTTTTCTGCTTCTTTGCATCCTAGTCTAAGGCCATGGACTATCTCCTTCAAGTCCACAAGGCCACACCCGGGTATTCGTCCTATTTTCCTCTCCTTCACCATCTCTCTCACTCTATTAACATCCTCCCACCGTCCCGTAACACTGTAAATATTCATCAGCAAATGGTAATACTTGTAGTTCAAAGGATCTGTCTCTATCAGGGACTTGGCAATGCTCTCCCCTAGAGTCGGGTTTCCTGTAAAACGCGACGAGCTGAGCAAGTTTGCCCACTTTGTAGATTCTGGTGTCACATCTTCATCTGGCAGATTCTTCAGAGCTTCCTCTGCTTCTTCAGGGAACCCGGCGCTGGAGTAAAGATTAGCCATGCACCATTGGTGTCCAAAGTTGGGTTTGATCTGGAACTCATCAACCATCAGAGAATAGTAACTTTGTCCTTGAGAAACAAGCCCAGCTCTAGCACAACCGCAGAGAACACCAACAAATGTCACTTCATCGGGTCTAAGCATACCATTGATCATGGCTTCAAATAACTCGAGCCCACCTTCAGGACGCCCGTGAAGACAATGTGCCAATATCATCACATTCCAAGTAACTTTGTTTCTAATAGATAGACTATCGAATATCCTACGTGCTAAACCTACTTCCTTGCACTTTCCATACATGTCAATAAGAGCTGTATCAATAACTACACTCGAATTCAGAAAGGTTCTTATCAAAGAAGCATGAACCGACCTACCTTCCTTCAATCTAGCTGATCTACCACAAGCATTCAACAACAAAACCAACGTACTCTCATTTCCTTGGAACCCTGCTCTGACCATCTCACGGAACAAACTAATGGAAACTCCAGGATTATTCGCACCCAAATAAGCACTAATCATGATATTCCAAGAAATAATGTTTTTGTCAGGCATTTCATCGAACAACTTGTGTGCAGCCAAAACATCACCATTCCTCACCATCCCAGCTATTATAGAGTTCCAGGACACAATATCTCTCTTAGGAATTTCAACAAACAGCTTCTTTGCAAGATCCAAAGCACCACAACAAGTATACATATGCATTAACGAATTTTGAACAGGCAAAACTTGATCGCATCCATGCTTAATGGCTTGCCCATGACACATTTTACCAGAATCAACGCAACAAGTCTTCTCAATACAACTAATCAACGAAACGAAGGTGTATGAATCAGGAACAAAACCAAATCTTAGTATATCGAAGTAAAACCCCAACGCTTGTTTCGGAGAAGACGAGACCAAATAAGCCTTAAAGACGGGATTTGCGCAGTAAAGCTTGCCAATGCTGCGGTATATCGAAACGGTGTAGCTAGAATCACCAAAACGCGAAGAAGACTTCAACAATCTGATAGCCCAAGATGAATCCCAGAAGTTACCGGAGGTGATTAGCCTCGCGTGGACTTGGAAGAGGTGTGTAATAGAGTTGGAATCTTCGACAAGTTTGAAACCCTTAAGCAGACCCGTTCCGGGGACGATGAATCTGGATGTGACGAATTGGCGAATAGAGGAAGCTTTTGCCATTCATCTCCAGCTTGAATGCTAAGATTTGAGTCAGGGTTGGATTCAGAAATCGCCATTAACCAACGATCATAGCTATGTCAAGGTCTCAAGGAATGATTACAGCTCAGGAGAAGGTGTTGCGGCGAAGGAGAAGAATCGCTCAGTGTAAAAACCTTAAGAGAAACCTTCTCTGAGAGAAGGAGACTTCCAGTTTTGTTGGATCAAGTCAAAACATAATTAAATAGAGGTTTCCATAATAACAACAAATTTCAGGACCATTTTGCAATTTTAGGAAAAAAAGAAGATAAAAACACTTTTTAAAAGTGGTGTGAATGGGATAAGGCACCTCACGAGTACCTAATTTTAGTTTAGATGGCGTTTCAAATGAAAATTTATAAGAGACAGACATTTACCAATTCATTACAAGCAAAAACTATCTTTAAAAGCAGAATTTAAGATAAGCTGAATTATCTAGAGAGTCTTTCTTATCTTGATATTTCTTCTGTTGGAATCATCTATATATCCGAATCAGATCGAGTCTTTAATTGATTTTAGATTGTTATCTGCTTGAATTAAGGGAAAAAAAGAAAAAGAAAGAGGAGAAGAAGAGAAGGTGAGAAGTAAGGATCTGGTGTTGGTGTGTGAACATAAAGAAAGAGAGAGAGGTGTGTTTAACGTACATTGTAATCCATAAAAGAGAAAAGCCTTGCAAATCACGCAACAGTGACCAACCCCCTTTTTTTGTTTGTCTATCCAACACACACGCCTCTTATTACACTCTGTTAAATTGATAAACACAATACCAAGTGCAAGAGAATCCAAAAGAAGAGGAAGATGAAGGTTCTGGAGAAGTGGTTGGCCTTGCTGTACCCGAGAGTGCAGGGAGGAGAAGGAAGAGAGGAAGAGTGTTGTAGTGTTTGTTTGATGAGAATGGAGGCAAAAGATGTCATCAAGTCTCTACCTTGTTCCCATGAGTTTCATAGTCTCTGCGTCGATACGTGGTTCAATGTCAGCCGTAAGATTTGCTGTCCTCTTTGCCGTTTTTCACCCACTACCATCCTTCTTACCGATGAACTTCTCCTCTGGTTTTCTTCTTTTCATTTCTGATTCCCATTGTCTCTGTATTCCTGCTTTTCTGGGGATCAAACATCTTTCTCCTTGTATAATACTATAAAATCTCTTGTAGTACTAGTTTTCCATTCAAGGAGGAATGTCTAAGGAGTTTGATTCCTCTCTGGAAAAAAAAAAGATAATAAGAGAGAAAGACTGTAATTAAGTTGTTGATGCACCAATGGCCTCCTCTCACAACAGCCAAAAAAAACAAATACCTTCCGAGGGGGACAGAGAAACAACTTGCGTAAAGATATGAACGGGTTTTACAAAATGGTAAAGAAATACTTAAGCTTTGAGATTAAGAGTTTCGAGCCAATTCACTACCAAAATGTGGAGCTTGACGAACAAGTATGTAGGTAAAAGATTATTGATCTGCATCCTTTTTGCCTTTTACCCACATATTTGTTCTTCAAACTCCAAAACTTGTTAGTGAATTGGCGCAAATCTTTAACTCAGTGCTAAAAGATTTCTAACAATCTAGTGAAATATATGTTCATATAGCGACTCGTCTTGCTCACTCCTTTTTACGTTTATGTACCATCTGGTCGGAGCCCGCTCACGTCTCCACTTCGTCGTCGCTTGAAGAGTTCGCCGAAGTTATCTTCCAACGATTGGGGTAGCTCTTTTTGGAGTTTTCAAGAAGACAGAGGATGGTGTATGGACAATGTAATCAACTCCACCATTTATAAGTAATCAAATGGCAACAAAATAATTAAGGATGGTAATTTGTGATTGGCCTAAATTTTCTGAGGTCAGAACACATATTCTGAGGAGACGAAACATCTTTGACAAATATCCAAAACATTTTTTATAATACAAACACACATTATATTATAAGAAGATAAGATTGCCACCTCTCATACCAATGGATATATATTGTTTTGCTCAGATTATAATTTTTATGAACATAAAATGGGTAAACTCAAACCAACACAAAATGAATCAGAGGAAGGCCAAAAGAGGTAGGAGAAGTAGGAGTTGAGATGCGAGAGGGACTAGATTGGCTGCAGTGCCTGTGCCAGAGTTTCTGGTAGAGTTACGAGGGTCTATTTGGGGAGGTGTAGCTGCAGCAGGAGGAGGAAGAAGACTAGGTAACGGAGTGGAGGCACTTGGTGAAGGAGCTTCAGTCTCTGGTGGTGGAGGAGTCGTTGATTCCAAGCTTTCATCTTCAAAACCTGCCATAACAAAAAACACTTCATCACCAACGCTTTGTTCCTAAGTATATACAGTCACTTCCGACCTGGTCACTTACAATCAGACCGTTTCCAACCCAAAATCATCCTCTCCCGGTCGAATACAATGCGGTAGCCAGACATGAAGTTCTCTGCAACCAACCAAATGAAAATGCATTCAGCCTATGCTCTTTTTTTTGTCTGCGTCAATTCTATATATTGAATATCTACAGTGTAAATCTCAGTATTGTGATACTTACGTCCGATAATGTTAATCTTGAAATCCACGCTCTTCAGAATACCCAAGCAGTACATGGCGCTATTGTCCTGTTATTCAGGTTGAAAAGAAAATAGACAAAAAATAAGGCAAATGTAATTATCAAGACGCTAGTTCACGAAACTATGTGAAACTGGAAGAAAGAAAAACAAAACACCCATGTCTTGCCTCATTCCACACTATGAAAAGCGGATTTCTCAGAAACATTTGGGATCCTCCTTCAAAAGTCATCGCTACTCTGGGGAATAAAATGGTTGTTTTGTTTGGACTGCATGTGAAGAGAAAGAACATCAGAATTCAAATGTGTATCAGAGACTTCTTTGAAAATCCAACACATCTCTAGTTAAATGAGAAGAAGCATATGACAAGAGCGCACACATGACCTTAAGTCGTAACAGAACTCAAATGGAAGCTCAGGATCAATCGGACGTCGCTTGTCAGTGACATGATCGTCAAACTGCAAAAGTATAAGTTTGATGGTCATGTGATGTAAAAAAACACAAGCTTGGAGGAATGACACAAGCTTTTGATAGCACAAAGTTTCTTGAAGAATGAAAACTTCACTCAGATATGGTATTAGTACAATGAATTCTGTCAGGCAGTATTAGAATAGATGACTAGTCTGATCTATGGCACTTACAGCTTTGGTAATAAGACCATATTCTGGTTCTAGTAAATGTGTAAATGATGTTCCAGTGTCGAAGAGAGCTAGCAGCTGAACCCCAACAGCATCTCCCCCTACAGATACTTCGGTCACACTCACAGCATATGTCGGACTATTTTCATTTGGTATAAACAAGATCACAGGAGACAGAAACAGAATCAGTATAGATAATACATCAAATTGAAAACTTTTATTCGCTGTCAGATCAAATTGGACTTTACTATGTACCTTGGTTCGGTAGGAAGTAGTGGCGTCTCCATCTGGTCTGTGTATCCTTTGTCACCGAAGCTGATTCTTCCGACAACGTCAATGATATTCCCGAAACACATTGAGAAAGAGTTTGCAGTGATTTTTGCTTTTGCCAGTATGCTCGGAACAGAGTAATCTTTCAAACCTAGCCCGAGAAGACCATTAACAGCCGCACTACTCTGGAGAAAACCTGTCTGATTCTTACCGCAACTGCAACGCAAACACATGTTAGTTCCAAGAGAGGCAACTTTTTTAACATTTTTAGTTTTGAAACTAAGTTCAATATAATCGTTACTCTGTTTTGCTATGCATTTCAACATATAGAACACGAAATGAACATAATTTTAGAGGTTTAAATAGCGGCAACGTGATTTTTGTTAAGAAAAACAAAGTCATTACTTACCCAAGCGTGATATTAGCTTTAACAGGCTCTAAACCCTCGTCCTCTGTGACCAAATGCAATACATCCTCAAACAATGTCCCGGTGGTAAAGGTGTCCTTAGAAAGGTACTGGATCTGATAAGGGCAACTACTTGCAGGAGAAGAACACCGGCTCGACCCAAAACAACGGTCATCACTGCATCTAATGCTTGAACTTGTAGAAGATGTGTTGGGGCTGTATAGATTGAGTGGTCGACTCTATGTCAAAGAAGAAAAAGAGTTAAGGAATAAATAGTTTGAAGAAGATATATATCTGAATGCTTTCGACAGGAGAAAAAGGCACCTGTGAAAGTCCAACTTCTTTCAAGTCACGGATACAAGTGGAACCGCAATTGCAAGGCAACCAAAACAAATCGCTTCCGGTGTCCAGAGCCACCAGGAACCAAGTGGCCGGTGTTCCCACAGAGACATTGGCGTAGTGCAAGCTGAAGTCACATGGATATACCAATCAGATTCAATAAGCAATAAAGCATGAAACGAATTGTTATGTATAAGGATGAGAAGAGGCATTACAATCCCAGAAGGTCGATTGAAATCGTGCGATTTCCCCGCATGAAAGTAATAGGGGTTTCTTCGTTGTTGGAGGCAAGACCTCGACCTCTGATCAACCGATCACGCTGTGCCAAAACCTTGAAGTACTCCAAACTTCCCTTTTCCGGCACTAGATCGTCAAGTCCAAGACTTTGCTTGACCCTATCAGAGAACATATGGTGAACTTCAAAGCTAAACTTCCCAGAAGCCTCACATCTCTCCAATCCCCAACACACAACTAACAGAGACAATAACACAAACACTTGGCGTGCAACGACCATGACTTCAATCTCGGAGCTTTTCCGAGAAAACAAAAACACCTCCGGGATAAAAAGACGTTTAATTTCTCAGATAAAGACATAATCCTCGAAGAATAACGTATATGTAAGGAAATTGAAGAATTGGAAAAGTCAACAGATTGACTCGTTCGCATTGTTCCAGAGAAGCTGATTTGATTATTGGCCCTAATAATATTTAAGCTAATACTAGTTTAATCGGAGTAGTAGCCATTATTTTGCGTCTTCGTCTTCTTCCCTGAAGCTGAAAGGTTGACAAAGGCAGAGTTTTTTTATCCGGAGGGAGACGACTTTTTAAATCAGCCGTTATTATAAGTCTGTTAGTCATCTCTTTCTTTTTGCATAAAAGCCCCTCTACGCTTCTTATTTCGTACTTAACTCCTTTTATAGTTTATACTATTTATATTCAACGAACAATTTATTTTCCTTTTTTTGGTGAAATAATTTCCTAGTCAAATCAATCATTCGCTCATAATTGTTGCTGATTTAATTATGCCGCATTAGAGTATCTCAATACTAAACTCAAATTCGAATTATATGCAACAAGTTGAGAAAAAGATTAGCTCTTTTAGAAAAGTCAACATACGATGAGGGCATTATGAATTAAGTGAATCACAAATAGACAATTTGAATCATTGCTTTACGGATACATGTCCTCCTTTGCTTCAATCACTTTTGACACATCCGAAACATTTTACATAACAAAAACATACATTGTAACAAGGGAGATAAAATAAGATTCAACAATCTCAAACCAATGAACATTGTGTTTTGCTCATCAAACGATGTTTATTATTAAATGAACACAAAAATGGTTAAACCAACACAAAACGAACTTTTGTGATTCAGAGGAAAGCCAAAAGTGGTAGGAGAAATAGGAGTTGAGCTGCAAGAGGGCTGAGATTGGCTGCACCGCCTGTGCCAGAGTTTCTGGTGGAGTTACGAGGATCGATTGTGGGCGGTGTAGCAGAAGCAGCAGGTGGTGGAGTGGATACACTTGGTGGAGGAGCTTCGATCTCTGGTGGTGGAGGAGACTCAGATGCTAAGCTTTCATCTTCAAAACCTGCATTGACACAAAACCACATCATTACTAATGCTTGGTTCCTAAGTATATACAGTCACTTCCTGATTTAGGAACTTACAATTAGACTGCTTCCAACCCAAAATCATCCTCTCCCGATCAAATACAATGCGGTGGCCCGACATCAAGTTCTCTGCATTCCACACATACTCTCATTATATCCATATATATATATATATATATATATATATATATATATATATATTTGT
>Ga0041059_1001699_pt1 | contig 17187 bp, 11 predicted proteins | sample AraColnosormetaG_FD_56232 | JGI IMG/M metagenome (GOLD analysis project Ga0041059, IMG submission 56232) | Arabidopsis roots microbial communities from North Carolina, USA - Col MF nosort | ecosystem: Host-associated > Plants > Roots > Unclassified | place: USA: North Carolina | collected...
CGGTTTTGAAACATAAATATAATTTGTAATTGTTTTTGAAAAGTCCAACTATATTAGTTCATCTGAAAAACGAATGTGTTTGAGTTGTTTTTATTGTTGTTTTAGATTCTCAATTTGTTTTTTAATTTATATATCCTTGTTTTTTTGGTTATATGTTTAGATTGTGAGACGGTAAAATTTTTAAAAAATTATTTTGTACACGAAAAATATAACATGTCTTTATTAACCATGTCTCTGCATATTCAATATATCTAAACATATTCAACTTGATGGTCTTGAAAAGTTTAGTTAAGTTCTTGTCATAATCTTATATCTTACGTATTAGTTATAAGGATAACTCCTTAAACATCTTTCAAAATTACTTGTTTTCTTAACATAAATCTCGAAAAGCTTAGATATATTTAATCTGCATATTCATTTAGTTTCTTTCATAATAATGTGTAATTTTTAGACAAGGAATATGTGTTGGATTTTATGATCACTTTAGCCACTTAAGTAGATCTCAAAATTAAAGAGAATATATTGAATTAAAAAATGTAGAAAGAGTGATAGTTCAAGTTCTGATTAATTATATCCTCCTATTTTAGTTGTTATGTTGAATTAATTACTAATTATGTGTTACTTATTTTATGAAGTTTAGGTGGCAAGCTCTCATGTGCTGATGTGTCAAGTTGTGGAAGAGACTTAGCCTCCTTTCGTATATATGATTATTATTTGATGTTTTTTTTTTGTTGGTTGTAGTAGTTACATGTATTTGCTGACTATTGTTTGGCCCACTTTTTTTTCGAAATACGGTAGTTTGTTTTATGATTTTTGATTGGTTGGGTCTTCAGTATGAATTTTGTTTATAGCGGTTTACGATTACATTGTTGGGCCTTTATTATTATTATTTTTTTCTTTCTAATTTGGTTAATACTGAAGGTTGTGGATGCATGTCTTGAAGAAAATGTAGACGTTGAATTTTTTTTTTATATTGATTTTGGATTTATTGTTGTGAAGCTAAACCTCGGTTGTCCTACATATTGGACAATTTTTCTTTGCATATAACCAAGTGACTATACAGTCATGGTGGTAGATGTGGTTACATGCTAGATTGTTGATATCATCTCGTCCTTTGAATGTTTGTAGACAAATGGCGCAATCTTCATTTTCCTCCGATGTAGTTGGTACTCTTTTGGCAGTTTCGAGATGGGCAATGAGTACGTCGGTGTCAATCCTAGAATCAGCTTGAAAGTTGTAATCTGTAACCTTGAAGTATATAAGAATCGCCTTATCTCTTTTACTTTGTGTTGATATGTGCACGGCCTTGAGAAAGTGCAGGAACATTGACGTCATTCTTGTTGCATCACTCTCTTGTATTTGATGATATGTTAGAAGGTAGTGGAGGTTGCTTCTCAGTGTTGGCCATGTTGGTACTTCGCCGTTTGGAGTGTAGGGGATTTGAACGACGATGTCACTTTAATCTGTGCGTGGCCTTCTGATAATAAAGACGATTTGACTGGAGGTGTGAAAGTTAGAGGTAATTTGATAAGAGAAAGATAAATCTAGATTTTGGGTATCTCCCATGTTTTCTTGTATTTTGGTTTATTTTTTTGTTGATTGGGTAAGGAATAAATAGTGTGCCTTGGTCCTTTTAGATTCTTCTTTTAGATTCATCTCCTCTTCAATTTTTGTCGTTAATGGACTCTCTTTAGTGTTAATATTAAATTAGTTTTAAGGTAATGTGATAGTAGGCAATTTAATATAGAATTAATTATATTTTATTCTTATCTCGCTATGAAGATACGTAGCCGATACATACATTTGATACGTTAGTTTTTTGTTGGGCGGTTATTAAACCCAAAGTTTAGTTAATAGGCCGAAGCCCATGTAAATTGTGTGAGCCCATTTGCATTTTACGAATATTTGTTTAACACAATTGTTTTTTTTTTTGGTTGAGTTAGAATCAGACCTGCATTCATCGGTTCGTTTTTGTCTGTAGTTTTGTTTTTTATTTCTCTATTGAGCGCTTAATTAGTTTTGTTGCCGTTAATTATTTTAGCAGAAATTAACGTTTTTTGGTTTTCTGTTTTCTGCATCTATTGGAGAGAGTAGATGGAGAGGAGTGAGTGATTTGGTGCTCCAATTATACCAAGCGCAACGAAGTAGAAGCGATAATGATTCTTCCGGCGGACTCTTACATTGGTACTGAAAGAATAGGTTGGTTTTTCCTTTAACTTAATTTTTTGGACAGTAATTCAGACTTGTATATGTTTTTAATTTGTCGAATTTGGAACTTCTATGTATGAGGAATTTGTTGCCTCGCGCTTCTTTTAAACCATTTGGTAATGTCGCTATTTGGGTTATGTGAATCAAGGTAGGCGTTTGTTGTGTTTATTTTGGTGTATGTGTATTTTCTTTGAGTAATTTGGTAATTGATTTTATTATTTCTTCGATATTTCGACATGAGAAATTGGGGTAATTGGGTTTGTTCAGAGATTTTGTTGAACTCTCTTATGGCTAAATTTGGTTAGGCTGTTGATTCCTGTTGTAAGTAAATTGAAAAGTGTATGTGTTGAACTAAAGTAGTTTAAGAGTTGGTAAAAAGTCTAACATTGTTGCGAGAAAAAGAAAACATATTCGGGGTAATTTTTTCTTTCTTCTCTATGACTTGATGATTGACATCTTGAATGTTTCCATAGCTCCTGGTAAGTGATGCTGTTAATGAAAGAGTATGAATATTAGTTTGGTGTGAAAGTAGATATAAATTTTCATTGGAATTTGTATTTTTATTTTGGTTGAGTATCGTAATATGTATTTGGAATAACTTACGATTGGATGATTTCAGGCTGTAGGAGCGCTATATAGCTCCATAACCATTGAAGTATTACCTGAACCATTTTATAAAGAAAGTAAGCACATATAGTTTGTTTGGAATTTAGGGTAAGTAGTTTACCTGTTTCTTTTGGGAGGTCATTGTAGATTTCCTTGTAGACTATATTTTTAACTCCATTAGGCTTTTTGTCCTCTCCTTGTAGGATGGTTAGTCCTGTAGGTGATGTAACTCTAGAAAGAGCCACGTAGAGTTTTCCATGGCTGAAAACTGGATTTGGTAGATAAAGCACGACTGATTTCAAACTTTGACCTTGACTTTTGTTTATGGTCATGGCGTAGCATATTCTTACATGAAATTGCCGTCTTCGAAGCGTAAAAGGGTGCTCTGATTGGGGTGGCGATAAGATAATCCTCGGTATGGAAACATTTTTACCAGCATGTGTGCCTGTTACTATTTGTCCTTCTATCACTCGTTCCCCCAAATTAGTGACAATTAGTCTTGTACCGTTGCACAAACCTTCCTTTTGGTTCAGATTTCTTAGTAGCATAATCGGAACTCCTCTTTTTAAGGTTATTTTGTGCTTTGGCAAGCCTGCAAATTCTAAAGAGTTTAAATACTCAATAGGGTAGAGTGCTTCATAATCTGCTCCAACTGTGTCTGCTTTTCCAATGCTATCTGAGCTTAAATATTCTTTTGAATCCCCTCCAACTTGAGATAACATGTATTCATTAATCTCATCAACATACTCATTCCGGGGAGTAAGAATTGCTCGTTCTGCCAAGTATTGGAAGTTGGGCTGGGAGACACTGTATAGCGCATATGCTGCCTATGTGACTTGGTGGAGGGGGTTCCCATTGTGTTCCAAAAAGAAATTTGACTCCACTTTGACGACTTCACCATCATCTTTATCAGTTGCATCATCTGTTTCGCATGTTGTAGCATTTCCATTTCCTACACTTAGTAGCCAAGCTGCAAACTTTGTTTTTGAGTGGTGGAGTCTCATGTTTTTTTCCAAAACAAAGACATTGCATGCATCCCATAAATAGGACTGACTTATAGCGGCAAGTACAGTGTCTGCTCGTGTTCCATGTGGTATAACTGGTAGTATTTGCCTAAAATCTCCTCCAAGTAGAATAGTTTTCCCTCCAAATGGTTTTTCGCTTGCCAAAGAGTCCAAGTCTCTTAGTGTTCTATCAAGTGTCTCGAACGTGTGTCGATGCGACATTGATGCTTCATTCCATATAATCAAATCAGTCTTGATTAGTAACTCAGCTAGCATTGTCCCTTTCTTAATATCACAAATGGAATCTTCTGTAACATTCAAAGGTATCTTGAATCTTGAATGTGCTGTTCTGCCCCCAGGCAAAAGCAACGCTGCGATGCCTGATGAAGCCACTGGTAGGACAATTCGTTTTTCTGATCTTAGTTTGGAGATTATGGTCTTGTAAACAAATGTCTTCCCCGTTCCTCCAGGGCCGTAAAGAAAGAAGAGTTTTCCCATATTGTTGTAGACTGATTCCAAAACTGAATCGTAGACTTTGTTTTGCTCGATATTTAGACTGCTAAAAAGATTCTCGTATTCTTCTCTCTCTTGTTTTTCATTGTACTGAAGCTCCTGTCTTTACAGACTATTCCCTAATTGTTTTAGAACGTTTGAATCAGGCTTAGGCATATCTTTGAACTCCGTGAGTGTTTTTTCATGTTGATGCAAGAGTAGCTCAATCTCAATCAAAGTATAATGATGCAGCTCATGTCTTTGAATTTCATTCTTTGATTCCCAAAAGGGCGTCGTTGCTTTGCAGGTATGTCTTCTGACATTGATTTCCAAGAGTGTTCCCACAACCGTGATGAGTTTGCTACTTCACAATAGATTAGTAGAAGGACAAACAGATGCCGTAGTTGAATCGGGGTTGCCCATTGATTTGCTTCATCCATCCCATGATGCCACTCTTTATCGTCGTCTAGCAACCCTCTAGCATGACATGATGCCTTAAAACTGTCTTTTATTTCTCCGTGAACTGTTTTTAACTCATCGTAGCTTTGTGGCCCTGTAACAACATTGAGCAGGATCCGAAGGTAGTATAGCTCCCCAGAGGTTGGGTGGATATTGACAATTCTACCAATTGAGAAACCCCGTTGTCTTTTACGCCACACTTTGCCGTCATTGTCCCAGACAAAGTGGATTGGAAATTCGATATAGGTGTACTTTCGAGCTTCTTCACAATGTTTATTCATCTCCATCCATGTAGTGAACATTGTCCTCTTGATATTAGCTCTAGACAAGACATATCTCAAATTGTCTGACTTTTTGTAAGCCACCAATTGTTGTCCTTCTAGATGGATAATCAATTTTTGAACTGATGGTTTCCTTTTGTGGATTTTGAATGCAAAAGTACGCCACATAGCTTCACAAGCAGACAAATAACGGCAATCTAGATACTCTTGAATTTCATTCCTTTCCTTTACAACCCTTGTTGTATCTTCAGTATCGAAGGTGGTGGTTGTACCTTTCTCGATCAAAATGGTTGCTTTATCTACTCCTTTTGTAACATATTTGAATAGATATTTGATAGCATTTGAAGTGTTGCACCATTCCACATTTATGTGCGCTTGATATTTCTTCAAGATTGGCAGATTATGCGGGATAACAAATTGATTATCTAACCTTGTTCCTCCTTTGACGACGAAGTTGTCTTGGTCTGGCCGACGACGGTAGACAAAATGTCCAGATTTCTCAACAGATGTGAAAGCATTGTATGAGCGTGGGTACTTTTTAGTGCAAACCTTATTAGCCATGCAAGGAGATGATGGTCTATCTGTTCCACAAGGACCATGCATCATGTGTTTTTCTACAAGCTCAAATCCGAGTGGGTCTGTGATTTTGTTGGGTAGTTCAGCAGAGATGATTGCATTTATTTCAGCAGCGGTTGGGATTTTAGATGTCTTCTCTAGCCACATAAGTATATGTGCGTGAGGCAGTCCGCGTTTCTGGAACTCAATTGTGTGTAGCACTGTAAAAAATTTTAAAATATTTTAATAACAAACTTCTTGAAGACAGTAATTGGTGGACTTACAAAAACTTGGTGGACTTACCAGCAATAGATGGACTGAAGAATGTGCCTTTCTCGAGGTCTATAAGCAATTCGTCAAGTTTCATCTTGAAGACACGGCATTCAATATCAAGTCTCTCATTAGCTGAGGTGCCACCATAGGTTGCCAAATGTTCCTTTATTTCTGGTCAATTAGTGTTTGCAGTCATTGTGATGAACAAAGTAGGATTACCATATGCACGACATATTGCCATTGCATCATGATATTTCTCTATCATGTATCTTGGTCCTCCTGTAAAAGTTGATGGTAAAATTATTCTTTTCCCCACTTTTATGCCTTCGGTGTCACCTTTACTGACTGCATCGAATACGTTGTTCCTGATTGTCTTTTGCCCAGCGAAGTCGCTCTTGTTCGATGATAGTGTATACATCAACAACATATTGGTGGAATAAGCGTCCTGCCTTTATGAATGTCATTCCTTCTGCTAGCCTAGTCTGGATTTGGTAAGAATAGAAGTCTCGTATACTAAGATAAGTTCTTTTCCTTTCGCCGGCTGTGGTGACTGCATGTGGTATTTCTGTATAAAATCCATATTCACCATAAGGGAACAACAAAGGATATTGCAAGCTCATGAACAAAGGATGATCATCTCTAATTTCTTGTAAGTGGCGTGACTGCAATTCCAAAACTACATCTCTGTGACCAGAAGTAGTTGTTATATCCCCTACAATTAAGCCTGCAACTTCATTGACTTGGGGTAGATCATATTGCTTACCCTTACCTTTTTGGTCTACCAATCTCATTGTTAAGTCTTGAACTTCATTTGCTTTGTAGCGATCTCTAGCTTTCCGAAAGAACATACACAAGCAATTATGGTCATCTAACATCTTAAACAAACCCACAACTATATCTTCTTGAATTTCGTTTGCTGAGTTTTTGCGCGGCATTGTCATCATTCGATTGGAGATTTCATTTTCTGTATCGTAGATATACATCTGAAGAAATTTTGGTGACTGTCCTGGCAGTGGTAGCAATGATCCAATGCGATGGTAGTTTTGGCCATGTATTCTGAAACATGGTGGTCCTCTGCCAGATGTGACACTGTGATCTATTTTTGCTCCCATAGATGTGAATGCCAACATCGAATTGTAGACACGTATGTTAAGACGAAATGTGAGACTGTTTTGTAGTAGTTTGTCGAGAAAATCTGGAGTGTTTCTGATTGGTGGAAGTTTGACACGTCCTTGCTGGCAACATATTGTGAAGATTGGTTCTCCTGTTTTGCTATCATCCCCTGTATTTTCTGAATACCATACCAATGTGTTGCAATGAGGGCATTGTAGTATTGGGTTTTCTTTGGCCATGGATTCTGAAGTGTAATAAGAAATGATTTGTTGCATTATTTTTTTTTTTTGAATTTCTTATTGTTTGAAATTGAAATATTGAGTGTGGATACTAACCTTTAAGTTTTTTTCTTGCTTGTCTGGATAATGGTTGGGGTGTCGTTGAGGACTCACCTGTAAGAAGATATTAAAAATGCGTTAGTTTATTCAATTTTTAGCAGTTATTTTATCTTATTATTGAAGTTCTCCCTGATTAGATACTCACCTTGGTGTTTCTTTGAAAATCTTTTAGATAAGATTTGAGCCCGTCTCATTGTTCGTGCATTTTTTTGCAACACTATAATGTGTATTTGTGGAGTGTTAGTTAATGATATAGGGATGAAATAACATGATTGATGTAGATCTTACCATATTCAAAACATCTTTCGCATCCACCTATATTTTGTAATTTGATTTGTTATTAGGTGATAAAATTATATACGATTTTATGCACTTGATGTGGCGTAGGTTATAGATGGAAGTAGAGAACTAACTTACAGTCATAGTAGCTGGGTGTCGGTGGTTTTGCTTTCTTCTTGATGTAGGTTCCTTGAACTAAAGGTTTAGCTGAGTATGTTAAGTATAAGTATGTTTAAGTATTTGTAACTATGAACTGACTGAAGATGTATACCTTTTCTATTTCTGGAAGTTGATGCTTCGTGGTTATTGTTGATGCTGTTTTTTTTTCGCTTTTTGATAAATTGTTGTTTTCCAGACCCTGATTTTGTGTCTCGTGCCCTCCATATTTTTGACAGAAGGATTGCTTTTCGCCTACACCTTGCTTCTCTACAACGGACTGTGAAATAACATACGATATGATTAAAATGGTAATTCTACAATTTGATATTGAAAATTGCAGGGTAGAGATACTTGCCGTAGATGGAGCATGTGTGACAACCACCTATAAGGAGAAATTAAATTTCAATGTTAGATGTCTATTTTCTTACTCCCAGTTTGTTAATTTGAGGTAGGTATGTACACTTTAATATTTAGTAGGGTTTGACAGTAACTTACAATTATAATAGTTGATTGTGGGGATTGCTATATTTTCACTTGTTTGTCCTGTTGGTGAAGAAGAAGATGTTCAAATGTCTTGAGAGAGAGTAAAAGTATGTATACTAACACTTTGTGTAATGTATTGTATAAGAAAGTTTTTGGAGATGTACCTTCATCGGCTGGAAGTTTTATTTTTCTTTGTTTCTTTTCTCTCATTAATTGAGTTTGGATTTGTTATCTGTCTGATCCTTAGGTAAAACGATCTGCAATAGTAAGAAGGGATTTATAGCGATTTTTTTTTCTGCTTCTTTAAGATATTAGCCGTGAAGATGTAGTTTTGTTAGTGGAGAGCTATGGTTTCTGATTTGATTAAAAGAAATAGAGAGGAGGTGGAGAGTTACATGTAAACGTTTGTGGATATCGAATATTAATTTGGATTTCTTTGGTCAATGGTTTAATATGCCAGTTTCTATTAGTGGAGAAGTGAAAGGTTGCTTGATTGAGATTCTGAGTTTTCCGATTTTACTTTTTTTTGTGAATCCTTCTCTGTTATTCCAATGTACAGGCCGGTGTCTCATGAATAATCCATAATAACATTGGTGAAGGTGCATCGTTGGCAACATATTCGGGGTGAAATATGTTTTACCAGTCATCATGTATCTGGTTTTAAAATATAATTTGATTTGATGTTTGACTTTTTGAATTTAGTAAATTTATTTTCGCAGACAATTTATCATGTTTAAGTAAAGCTTGGAAATGGATTTGTTTAGCGATTGATGTTAGATTAGTGTTGGAGTTTGTATTGTCTTTGTGCTTAAATCGTTGGTCTATTGTTTGATGGTAAACCAAAAAACAGAAGTGGAGCAAGGGAAAGGCAAAGGAGAAGCTGAACAACATGGTGTTGTTTGATCAAGCTACTTATGAGAAGCTTCTCATTGAAGCTCCCAAGTTTAAGCTCATTACCCCTTCCATTCTCTCTGACCGTATGAGGGTATATATCTGTATCTATCTACTTATTTCTTACTCTAGAAATGACAGTTATATCATCTGGCAGTGAATTGGTTTGAGCTTCTATTGAATCCAAGTAGTAAATATTGTTGTGTGTTTATACATGATTTACTCTAGCTAAGAACTGCATGAAATCCTTGTTCATGAGATAGTTCTTTGCTTCCTCATTGGCTCAAATGTTATAGCAGTGCTATCTAAGTATATAATCATGTGTAATTGGTTGTCACTTTGGCTCTGGTCTAGAGCTTGACACTTTTTTTATAACCAAGGCTTTGACCTTGAAGAAGAATAAGACTAAGTTGTAACCTTGATTCCAAATAATAAAAATTCGGTTCTTTTTCTTTTATTGGATTTGAGTCTTTCACATTTGACATTGATGTTTCAAGATGTTTAGAGATTGATTCATTTGAACATCATTCTGAAATAGTTGTAGAGACCTACAATTATGTTTGATTTCTCAGAAAATGTGATTTCTCAGAATTTGTGGTTGAGACTCATTGTTTTTGCTTCAATGCTAACACTGAGTTTCTAAAGATTAGAACCTGCAGTTTATTTCAGTAGAAAACTTGAAATTAAGTCCACAGTTTGTGATAGAAACTGCAACTCTCTTTGCAAAATATAAACGATCAAGTAATAGTGTTGGGATGGTAGAAGTGAATTAATACTGCATCAAGATCCATTGGTTCGGTTTAATATTCTGAAAATTTGGAAAAGAAATTATATTAAACCTGCAGTTTGGTTTTAAGACCTGCAACGGCTTTGACCAACAATTGGCTGTAATATTTGCAATTGTTTATTGTCAATATCATTACGTCTTTGGAAAACAATTAACGTGAAGTGAATGAAAGTTGCAGTTTTTGTTTGTTTGCAAATAATAATAATCAAGTATTCAGCTGCGGTTTACTCGATTGAGTTTCATGAAAGTCAAAGTCAGTTTATGACTTTATGATCACTGAATTCATATGAACGAATATGATAAAAAGATAAGGCCTGCAACCCATGTGGCCAGTTTCTCTATAAGAGTGGAGGCTGTTTTTTAAATGTAAAAGAACGCAACATCTCTTAGTTTTAAGTAAAAGAAAGCAACAAAGTTTATTTTATTTTGGCCTTACATTATGGAAACTCCATTAACAAATTTAAAACATGATAAACATCATGAGAAAGAGACTATTTTAAAAGGTAGACATAAGTAGTGACTGTTTAGTTGTCGATACGGAACGTTTGTCCTTGTTTCCATTTGATGCGGCTGATTTGGTTGTTTCTGGTTTGCGTGCATTTTTTCCCTTGTTGCAGTAACCTTACATTCAACATCCCCATCTTTGGAGTTTTCTTCACCTGATTCACTAAGAGAGGCGATTTGGGTATCAATGATCCGGGAGATGGTGATAGTTTGGCGAGAAGTGTTGAAGTTGTATTTTGTGAGTTTGATCTGGAATTTGCAGGAGCAGCCAATGATATGCTTTAAACATTCTGGAATTGTGGTCTTTATTCCTTCGCAATTATCTTTACCCGCAGCCTGAGAGTGAGTGAATATAATTGAAGTTGTATGTGTGAGTTTTTAAAAGGAAGAAAAGTAGTAAAGAGAAGTATACCTCAATGCATTCATTTAAAACATCACGAGCATTTTTTCCAGCTATTTTGGTGGCTTCACCGTTGAGGACAACAAAAGTTCCGACGTCTCCGTTTCTATCACGTAATCTCATTTCGAAACGGTAGCTATGAAATCAATGATTTGGTTAAAGTCTGTGTAATTTATTATGAGCATATATTTTGATGACGGAGGGTCAGAGTTCCCAAACCTGATGAGCCCCACGTTGTTATACTCTTTGCACTTGTTACAGTACATAGATGTGTCTGCTTGTTGAAGTTTGTTGTTGGAGATGCTGCAGGAGATGTAGTACCATCCATGTTGTGGTTTGTATGTCCACAACTGTAGCAAAGCAGGTGAAGCTAACTTCCTACAATTATTAATGTTTGGTTTTTTAAGCAGTAAAAAATTGTGGTAAAGATGAAATTAGAATAGAGAGAGGATACTTTGAATATAACCTGTGATTTTCATTATGTAGAAACTGGTGTATTTCATTAATTGTGACTGTCTCCAGTTTTGTTACAGCAGAAGAGGAGCTTGCGATAGTTGGTGTTTTTAAACCACTATCCCCTAACCTGTTGGTGGGAAGTTAGTTAGTTTGGTATGTGAAATGTTGGAGGTGTTTGATTTAGTATTTCAAAGCATACCAAGTAAGGAACTGTTTGGTTTCATGGATGTCGGTGTCAAAACCACGAAATCTAAACTTCTGTTCATCAATTTGATTGTCTCCAGTATGCACGAGTATCATTGACGTTTTCTCGTTGAAGAAGATTCCGTTTTTTTGATCAGTGACTTTGTAAACTTTTTTGCAGGGGGTGATCATAAATTTACTGAGCTTGTAAATGGAGTTGCGCTTAAGAGCCTCTTCATAGCGGAATAGCCGGTTTGCATATAAGAATCCTTGCACTGCATTAGACTGAAGGATGAATGATTAGGATTTGTGTAGAGGTTTGTATATATTGAGTTAAAAGATAGAATTACTTGGGAGTTGATGAGCAGTAATTCAAGGCCCATCAGTATGTTGCCTTTTTTGAAATTCCTAGCTTCCCAGTAATGAATTAGTCGTACTAAGACATCATCAAAAATCTGAAAGGTGAATGGTTGGGGAGACTGTTGAGCTTTATTTGGTGCCAGATTTTGAGTGTAGTAACAGGTCGTTTTTGTTTTGGTTTCTCGGTGTGGTGATGGTGATTTGGATTTATAGTGAAAAATAAAGCTATGGTATTGAAGATAGTGGCCATTAGTTTCTTTTAATGTCAATTGAAATGAATGTATGGGGGATTGAAGATGAGGGAGTGGAGATTTGATAAGACGTTTTCAGTTTTTGTTTTTGAAGAATCTGAATCGCTAGAATTTGAGAGAAAGAAGACGACGGTGAAAGGTGGTGATGGCGAAGGTTTTTTATTGGGGCTAATTTTTGTTTTGTTAAATTAGTAGTGGTATGGGCTTTCTTTTTTGAAGTGTTTTTTTTTGGGCCTTGTAATGTTTTATTTTGTTTCAATTAGTTGTAGATTAGAGTTTACATTATGGATTAAATTTGTTTGGGCCTGCGTTTTTTATAGTAATTGGTCTAAAGCTGCGTTGATTTTTGTAGCTTTGTTTTTTCTGTCTTGAGAAAGATGTTGACGTGTCCATTAAAGAGAGTGTTTTTGAGAATGCATATGTGGCTAGGCTGAGAAGCCTCAAACTGTTGCTTTTATTAGTAGTAGATTCATAACCATGTCATCCGATTCAAAGAAGTGGTGCACCATTGAGCAGACATCATTCCCTATCAAGTCCCAAAATTGTTGGTAGAAGGCAGCCGTGAAACTGTCAAAATTTGGAGCTCTATTTGCCTAAATCGAAAGGACTGCATCCTTTATTTCCTGATCTAATAATGACTATAATAACTCTCGATTCATCTGATCTGTTACTTTGGGTACAACTTTAGAAATAACTTCCGTCAAACCAGTATTCTACGATGTAGAAAAAAGATCATTAAAGTCTGTTTCAGCCACTTTCCCAATAGCATCGTCGCGGAACTGTTCCATTCCTTGGTCATCAGTGATTGCCTTAGTTCGATTTCGAGACTTTCAAATCTTAGTGGATGCATTGAAAAACTTTGTATTACGAAGTCCCAGTCTCATCCATTTGTTTCTACTTTTTAGATGTTAGTAAAGTTCTTCATCTCTATAAACATGGTTCAGATTGTGTCTAAGTTGATTAACTGTTAGTTGGGATGTCGAGCAGTTTCTCTCAGCAGCATCTAACCGGTGTTTCAGAGCCTGAATCTTCTCAACTGAATTTTTCTTTGTTCTTTTCTTCTAATTTGCTTTTTCTTTTTTACACATTCGAAGCTTATCTTGATATCCATTTCGTGCATCAATTCGTCCCCTTTGCCAACACATTTGCAATGTGTCAACCAAGTCTTCAGAGTGAACATGTCATATATAATATCTGAATTGGCCCTGTTTAGTGCAAATCTCATTTGCAATATCTATTATTACAGGGGCATGATCCGATCCAACAATCGTAAGAACTCTATTTTAGAAGTTGGAAAAGAGGCTTGCAAGTCAGCATTATGAAAACTCTCTCCAAACATGACTATATAGTCTTTTTCTCTCTCTTGCCTACCCAACCGAAAGGGTTCCCTTTAAATTTCAGATCCTTCATATTGCAGCAATTGATTGTACTTGTGAAGTCTTGTAGGATGCCAATACTTTGACGGCCAATACTTTGACGGCTACCACATAATCCAAGCATCTGTTTGGTTTGCTGACAATCTTTGAAGTTTTTCCCAGAGGTGATGTTTTTCACTTGGTATTGGATGCCCATAGATGCAAGGCAAGTAGAAATTAAAATTTTTGTATTCAGCATAAAGATCTACAAGCCTTACATCATGAGAAATAACTTAAAGTGAAAGATGCTTTTTATAATATACACTACTAAAACCCCCAATTAAACCTCTAGGAGAAACAATACACATATCTTCAAATCCCAACTTGACTCCTAAATCCTTTGTGTATTTGTCTTGTTTTTCTGTTTCAATCAATAGCAACATATCCAGAAAGTACACCTGTTGTATTGCCTCTAGGGGTCGAATTGTCAAAGATCGTCCAAATCCTTGACAGTTCCAAAATCCAACTCTCATAGAGGTTTTGGTGTTACAGGCCCCACCGCGGCTCTATCCTGACTCTTATTATTGATGTTATCCTCTGAACCCATTGACTCCTCTGAATGTTGAACCTCATTTTAATTTCTGACGCCACCCTTCTCCTTCGATAAGATCCGGATGCTTCTCCTATCTCATAAGTTTGTTATCTTTTGCGCAGCTCGAGTGCTAGTACTTCTACCGGTCCTGGGAGATCACCTATTGCTTTAGCAAATGAAGGGATTGGGTTATAAAGAAAACCTTAATCACCTGTCAATTCCGCTCAAAACATATCGCGGTCATTGTCAGGGGAGTTCTCCTCCAAGGCATTATGATTTGGGTCAATGTCAGAGAGTTGCGTCTCCGCTTTGTTAACATTAGCAGCAACTGGACTTGGGACAATTTCTTTCCTCTGACGGTGATTCCTTGGTGCATCTCAGCACCAATGTTTGCGGGTCCATTTTCTTGATTTGGTTCATCAGCCATTTCGAGTAGTTGCTTGTGTTGTACAAGGTCGACTGTGTTTCTCCTTCCTATAGTTCCTGAGCTATGCGATTGATGTTATCGTTGTAAAGGAGGTTCTGGATACCGTTTGATTGAGTTTGCATACAGCAGAGGTGTACCTGGATCAAAAAGACAACAAGCAAAACACACAGTTAGTACCTGAAGTGAAAATTGAAAAGGAACTTGATCTAAGCTAGTCTGAAATCTTAAATGTAACAAATAAACACCCAATGGGCAACTGCGCCAAATTGATAATAGGATTTTATGATCAATTAATCCTAAAGCACTATCATGTCGTTGTAGTACTAAAGGTTGTCAATCCAAATTGGGTGTGATGCTAGCAATCAAGATGCAATCAAAGTTCACAGAGTCAAGCCAAGCAATAACAGGTTTTGAGTTTCAACAGTCCTAAGGCAACATGTAGGAAATAGAAATTCAAGCAGAAACAGTTAAAATACTCGACCAACACAACTTGTTGCCAAGCACTGGGTGTGGTTGAGTAAAGAGCAGAGACAGTAACAAAGATACTCGACTGCACATTCTGTTACCAGACAACTAGGTGTGGTCGAGTATATGAGTGATAACATCTATGAAATGCAAAAGCTAAGCAACATGTAACAATATGCGCTAAACAATAGCAGAGTAAACAAAGAAATCAATTGGATGAGAAATTCCCGAGGATGGGGGTAATTGAGTAGTTAAGTCTCCTCGATCTACAAGTGATTGACATGCTCAATAGACTATCCCTAGACAACAAGTTCGATAACCAAATTATATACAAGAAAATAGCTAACTACCGACTACAACCGGCGACTAAATAAATAGTCGCTATATTTAGTGACTATTCCGCTACTATTGTACGACTAATATACAACTAATAGGTTTATAGTCGCTTATTAGTCGCCAAAGTACCACTACACAGACGAGACGCCGTATTAGTCGCTAAATAGTGACTATTATATGACTAATATTGTGTGTCGCCAGAGTTAGTCGTATATTAGTCGCTATTTAGCGACTACATGAACAACCCGCCGTAGTAGTCGCTAAAAAGCGACTATAATACGACTATTTCGGCGTGTCATTAACCATAGTCGAAAAATAGACGTAATGATCAATTTAAAAATCACATGTGTTTCGTTTTCTAAGTTGTTGTACCGGCTTTAGACGACTACAATATTTAGTCGTGTTTTAGTCACTTAAAAATTGCCTATATAATGAAAATTTCACGTACACAAAATTCATTCACAACACAAACACTTTTAAGGAAAAAAAAAGTAACAAAATTTTAATGGCGGGAAACTATAATTATACGAGTAGCGGTGGTTTTAATCGAGAGTGGATGTACAAGAGGTTCGATGAAATGACGGGGAATTTGACAGCAGAATACGTCGCATGAGTGGAGGAGTTCTTGACATTTTCTAATAGGCAGCCTATAGTACAAAGTTGTCGAGGTAAATTCCACTGTCCTTGTGTTGTGTGCAAGAATAACAACATATCGTCTCGGGTAGAAAAGTTAGTAGTCATTTGTTTAGTCAAGGATTTATGTCTGATTATTATGTTTGGTATAAGCATGGAGAAGATTTCAACATGAATGTAGGAACGAGTAATTATGTTGATAGGACGTATCTAAGAGAGAATTATGAAAGTGTGGGTAATGTTGTAGAAGATCCATATGTGGATATGATGAACGATGCATTTCGTTATAACGTGGGGTTTGATGATAACTATCATCAAGATGGTACTTATCAGAATGTGGAGGAACAGGTACGTAACCATTCTAAGAAATTCTACGACTTGTTAGAAGGTGCCCAAAATCCTTTGTACGATGGTTGTTGTGAAGGCCAGTCACAATTATAGTTAGCAGCTTGAGTCATGCAGAACAAGGCGGATCATAATATGAGTGAAAGATGTGTGGATTCGGTATGTCAAATGTTGACAGATTTTTTACTAGAAGGAAACCAAGCTACTGATTCGCATTACAAGACAGAAAAATTGATGCGCAGTTTAGGCCTTCCTTATTATACAATCGATGTTTGTATTAACAATTGTATGCTTTTCTGGAAAGAAGACGAAAAGGAAGATCAATGTCGGTTATTGTGGTGGTCAAAGATGGAAGCCTATGGATCATGACTACCGTCGAAGAACCAAAGTGCCATATAGTCGTATGTGGTATTTACAATTCTGAATTCTAGGCCAAATCACCTGCGAGATAGTCTCGATGTCTTCCTCCAACCTCTTATTGAGGAGCTAAAAGAGTTATGGTCTACTGGAATTGATGCATATGATATGTCTTTGAATCAAAATTTTAATCTAAAAGGAGTGTTGCTGTGGACGATAAGCGACTTTCCGGCGTACAGCATGTTATCAGAATGGACAACCCACGATAAACTGTCTTGTCCAATTTGCATGGAAAGTACTAAGTCTTTTTATCTACCTAATGGAAGGAAGACGTGCTGGTTTGATTGTCACCAAAGATTTCTTCCTCATAGTCATCCATTACGGAAGAATGCTTCTACCGAGTATCCACCTGAGTCTTTAACCAGTGAGCAAATTTATTACGAGCGGTTGTATGGTGTAAATCCACCAAGAACCAAGGATGTTGGTGGCAACAATCACGAAAAGAAGATGCCAGGCTATGGGAAGGAACATAACTGGCACAAGGAAAGCATATTATGGGAGCTTCCATATTGGAAAGATCTAAATCTCCGACATT
>Ga0041059_1001700_pt1 | contig 17181 bp, 11 predicted proteins | sample AraColnosormetaG_FD_56232 | JGI IMG/M metagenome (GOLD analysis project Ga0041059, IMG submission 56232) | Arabidopsis roots microbial communities from North Carolina, USA - Col MF nosort | ecosystem: Host-associated > Plants > Roots > Unclassified | place: USA: North Carolina | collected...
AAAAAAAAAAGCTATAACAACATTCTCTTATGTTCAATCAGTACAATGAGAAGAACATAAGGCGGAGAGTCTACGATGCGCTCAATGTGTTCATGGCGTTGGATATTATTGCAAGGGATAAAAAGGAAATCCGGTGGAAAGGACTTCCTATTACCTGCAAAAAGGATGTGGAAGAAGTCAAGGTTTAGCTTCCAAGCTTTTCCTTTCAGTTATCTCATCTATGTAATTGCTCTCTCTCTTCGTCTTCTCTACTAATCTCTCTACCTCTATTTGCAGATGGATCGTAATAAAGTTATGAGCAGTGTGCAAAAGAAGGCTGCTTTTCTTAAAGAGTTGAGAGAAAAGGTGATCTTCTTTCTGTTTGATGGAAAATTTAAATACAAGACTCTCTTAGAATTTGAGATCTTGTTATGCATGTCAATAGATGACAAAAGTTATTGATATTGCAGGTTTTCTAGAATCCATAGATACGTCGTGTATTGAATCATTTTATGTTGTCTTAATGAAATGTTAAACCGTCTTTCTACGTTTTGCTTATAATGTTACTCAAATGTTGTTATCATCAGGTCTCAAGTCTTGAGAGTCTTATGTCGAGAAATCAAGAGATGGTTGTGAAGACTCAAGGCCCAGCAGAAGGATTTACCTTACCATTCATTCTACTTGAGGTACTTCAAAAATCTCTTTCTCGTCCGTAGTTTCTATTTCATGTTTTTCGATATCCTAATCTATTTCCATCTCTATAGACAAACCCTCACGCAGTAGTCGAAATCGAGATTTCTGAAGATATGCAACTTGTACACCTCGACTTCAATAGGTAAAAATAAACAACATTTCTTCTCAAAATCAAAATCAGTTCTGCTATCTCTTAAATCGGAATTGAAATCTTCGTAAATTTTGTTGTGAGCAGCACACCTTTCTCGGTCCATGATGATGCTTACATTTTGAAACTGATGCAAGAACAGAAGCAAGAACAGAACAGAGTATCTTCTTCTTCATCTACACATCACCAATCTCAACATAGCTCCGCTCATTCTTCATCCAGTTCTTGCATTGCTTCTGGAACCTCAGGCCCGGTTTGCTGGAACTCGGGATCCATTGATACTCGCTGACCGAGCTTCTATTCCCAAATTCTTCAAGAAGAAGAAGTAATGATCTAATTGGTATACTAAAAAATTATACATCTGGTTTAGTGTTCAATTGAGAGAGACTGTAAAATCAATTCATAGGCCAACAAATGTTTGTTTATCCAATTTTCCTTTTTATTCGAACTTGATGCGATATTTCAACGGAAACAGAAACTATTGTTTTAAACCAAAACTAACCGTGTTGAATCTATTGGCTATTTTCCTTCTGTTTGATTGGTCTAACAAATTTAGTCTCCGGTTAGGTTGGTTTACCGAAGCTAGTTAGATTCAATTTACGCGCTTAAATGGCGCGTGTGCTAGGAAAGTTCAAAATTTGCAATTCCCATGCAAAAATAATGTTTTTTGTCTGGAAAAGGAAAAAAAGAGACATCGCGGCGGTTCGAGGGAAAGAAAAGCGAAATTGGTTGGGGACACTTCGGAAGAATGTTGGACTGTTTTTCAATTGCCGTCAAAATAAATACTATATACTATTCTTTTCATCAACTTAATCTACTCATTCTCAATACATTTTAAATCAATATCATCTAATATTATTTAGTAATTAGTGTTGGCCCATTTTAGTCCAATCTATTAGTTACTTGTTTAGTTAAAGTTGAGGTATATAGACGTACTAAAATTCAAGCACAACCAATTTCTCTTCTGTATAATTAGATTTGTAGCTGATATAGTCCACAAAAGCAGTAGATATCATATCAGCCCTAATTTTCTTATAGAACAACTAAGATATATCACAATTGCAGTTTTCTCTTGAATACCACTAAGTACTAACGTCACCTAGATCCAATCCTAACGTTTATCATCTTTTATTTTATTTTTCGATTTTTTGCATGCTAATTAAAACGTTTCTAAATATCTTGACGTACATCAATGTTTTCTGATTTTTACTGACTTTAAAGTTTAAACCATACAACCAGTCAAGCTAAGTGCTTTTTTCTTTTATTTTCTAAAACTGTGTATATGTATAATTTGCACACATAGTACAGAAGTAGCAGTATTGCCAGAAAGAGAGAATCAGAAAGAAACTTATGGGTTAAGCAATCGGACACACTCACTCTCCTCCACCTTCCCAAAACCCTAAGCAAATATGTATATAATATATAAAACAAAAAGAGCCTCGCAATAACACTGTGGACACACTCAATTCTTATTTTATTCATCTATATATATAATTAATATGATATTCAAACATATTCTATATATATATATATATGTGTATATGTGTGGGTATGTATATAAATGAATAAAGGTTCTTCCTTTACCTTTGCCTTCTCTCTCTATCTTTCGCTAAGCTCTCATCTCCTCTTCTTTCCTCTCTCTAAAGCTCTTCCCTTTGTTTTTATTGATGTAATTCTCCACTTCTTCATATAAGCCTTCACCAAAAAAAAAATCAGCTTTAAATCCTTTATTTGCTCAAAAAAAAACAGAAAACTAAAGAGAGAAGATATCATCAAAGAAGAAAGATCAAAGATGGTTTTTTCTTCATTTCCTACTTATCCTGATCATTCATCAAACTGGCAACAACAAGTAAGTTCATGATCCGATTATCTCTTCTTTTACTCTAAATGGCTTTTGTTGGCTTTCTTTGGTTTTATAATTTATGAGTACTCAAGAACCAATTTAAAGAAGAAGAAAAAAAAACATAAAGAGAGATTAAACAAACAAGAAAAAAGGATAATAATATTCTTGTTCCTTTTGTCACTTTTAATCTTTGTATATCTGTGGTTGAATTTGAATATACTCATAAAATTAATTCTTTCTTTCCTTCTTTATCAAAATTTTCACATATTCTAAAAACTTTTTGTGTTGTTTTTGAATCATTTCTTCCTCTCTTTAGCATCAACCAATCACAACCACCGTTGGATTCACGGGAAATAACATCAACCAACAGTTTCTTCCTCACCATCCCCTCCCACCGCAACAGCAACAAACGCCTCCGCAGCTTCACCACAACAACGGTAACGGCGGAGTCGCTGTTCCCGGTGGACCTGGCGGGTTAATCCGACCAGGTTCGATGGCGGAAAGAGCAAGGCTAGCCAACATACCATTACCTGAAACAGCCTTGAAGTGTCCAAGATGTGACTCAACTAACACCAAATTCTGTTACTTCAACAACTACAGTCTCACTCAACCTCGCCACTTCTGCAAAGCATGCCGTCGTTACTGGACACGTGGCGGTGCTCTAAGGAGCGTTCCCGTCGGTGGCGGTTGCCGTAGAAACAAAAGAACCAAAAACAGCAGCGGTGGAGGTGGCGGTAGCACCAGTAGCGGTAACAGCAAGTCACAAGACAGCGCCACGAGCAACGACCAATACCACCACCGAGCCATGGCTAACAATCAGATGGGACCACCTTCTTCGTCATCGTCTCTAAGCTCGTTGCTGTCTTCTTACAACGCAGGGTTAATCCCCGGACATGATCATAACAGCAATAACAACAACATACTTGGACTTGGATCATCTTTGCCTCCTCTTAAGCTTATGCCTCCTTTAGACTTCACAGACAACTTCACCTTACAATACGGTGCCGTTTCAGCTCCTTCTTATCATATAGGCGGTGGAAGCAGTGGAGGAGCGGCGGCTCTTTTAAACGGTTTTGACCAGTGGAGATTCCCGGCAACAAACCAACTTCCTTTAGGCGGTTTAGACCCGTTTGATCAACAACATCAAATGGAGCAGCAGAATCCAGGTTACGGATTGGTTACCGGGTCGGGTCAGTATCGACCTAAGAACATTTTCCATAACCTTATCTCCTCTTCTTCGTCTGCTTCATCAGCTATGGTTACAGCCACCGCGTCGCAATTAGCTTCAGTGAAAATGGAAGATAGTAACAATCAGCTCAACTTGTCTAGACAACTTTTTGGAGACGAACAACAGCTCTGGAATATTCATGGCGCTGCTGCAGCATCCACCGCAGCTGCAACAAGTTCGTGGAGTGAAGTCTCTAATAATTTCAGTTCTTCTTCTACTAGCAATATATAAACAATCATCTCTCTAAGTGATCAATATATGTGATGATGCAATTATGCTTTTATTAGTTTCTTATTGGGTGTGGTATGATCTTATGTACTTAGTTTGAAGTTAGTACATCGATCGATCTATACTAGGTTTTTGTTTTTTCTATTAAATTTTCGTTACTAGTTTTGGGTTTTCTTTTTTGGATTTTCTATTAAAATTAGGGTTTTTTTTCTGTTGCAGAATTTATTTTTCATTTTTCAGTATGAAGATATCATCATACATGCGTGTAATGTGTTCTATTATATAACATATTTTTATTTATTCAAAATTTTGAATGAGGTTATATATACATATTCTCCTGTTGTTGTTTTTTTTTTAATTGAAATCTCTAACCAACTTAGCTTGCAGCACATTAATCAAAGTATTTCTGTCGCAGCAGCTATAACCATGATCCATATCATTAGCTACGAGAAGGCATAATATTAAGAATCCATTTTTTTGTTGGAATTTAGAGATAACATTTTTTAGTTTAACCATGAAAAAGTATGACAACACTTGGAATTAAAATGTCTGAAAACTAAAATGGAATTTTAAATCGGTGACCTTTAGTTTCTGTCAAAAAATTATCTATTTTAATCTATGACATTCAAAAGCACATTACCAAAAGAACATTACCAGTTCCGGATTATTCACCTAAAGACTTGATTATACTACGTACATGTGACTTGTACGTGCTTTATGTTTCTTTTTAAGCCATATGAACTGAACTACATGTCACCAAATATTGTGGAGAGCTTTTGAGTCTAATATCTCATAAACAAATTTAAACTATAGTTTATGATGATATCGGTCCAAATGCCGCATAGTTTTCTGATTATTCCATTTTTAAAATTATAGTCTCTTTTACGGAATACTTTAATTAGACTTTTTGATGATTTTGATGTAAAGCAAAGAAGAATCTATTTGAGACTTTATCTACAAGCTAGCTATTTGAACATCTAACTAAACTACGTATACTCAAATTCGTAGGTAATTTGAACTAAAATTTCAATTTAACACGCATTACTGCAACAATGAAATTCAATTATTGACTTTGTTAAAGATTTGTTCCTCATATCATGAGTTAATCATCACATATGATTTTGTAACAATTAGTAAATACATATTCATGACATATATACAAGATTTCATTTAAACATGTGCTGAAACTAACTAACGTCTAACCCTCACATCCAGAAAGCCGGAAGAGCATTATATTTGAATATTTTTTGTAGTAAGAAATAGGAAAACGATATATATTAATATGTGATAGTGATTAATATTAAAATGATTGTAATAGTATTACCTTGTAGCTATTGCATGAATCATAGTGATTATATAATGATATATTGCAGAAAATATTATTGGAAGTAATTAAGGGACAATGATTTCGTTATGCACTGCAAAGGAACGTTCTTTGTCAGTCCCGAGAAGTATCGTCTTGCTGCCTAATTTATAATACAAAATTAATATTTCTTCATAAAGTTACTAATAGTAATAGTATTTGTTTTCGAGTGTGTGTATGTATAAATATACGTAATATGAGTAGTGGAGACCAACCCGCTAAGTATATTAGATTATTTTTGCGCAATGCATGAATGATCTTTGATAATGTATATAGTTTTCGAAAAGAAAAAAAAAACATATATATAGTTTTGAAAACGACAAAACAATATTGATGGACAAAAAAGTTCATCTTATATAGCGAGGATAAGAAATGAAATGATGAATTATTGTAGTAAGTCAAAATATTGTTATTAGTTTAATACCATAGTTAAATTAATAAGGAATATAAGTATTGATTAACACATAGATACTCGTCTAGACAAATACTGTAATTTTGCTTTGTCAACAATGATTTTAGAGGAATGATGCTTTACCAACTAGAAGACAAATCTTGGAGTTTTATTGATAAAAGTCATTGGCCAACATCGATAAGTTGCACTATGATACATGCTATTTTTGTACTATCTTAATTAGCACCCAAAAATAAGAAATGAGGAAAAATACAAAATCATACATCTATGAATTTTTTAAGTATACCGTATTTATATTAGACGTCAAATGAATTTATCTGACTTGGTCTAGTAATTAAAATGACTCCAATTGTTTTACAATATCAGTTGTGAAAGTTCGAACAACAAATAATAATAGACGACGAACATAAAATATGATATTTCTTGAAAGAATTTCAGATAAAAACTGAAGTAAAAGAGACTGAAATCTAACGTAGTAAACGACGACCGAATCAATGTCGGGACAATGAGCAAGATAAACGACGCGCCTTGGGAGAGAGCAAGAGGCTCGTGACCGTCACGGACCACTAGGCGACAAAAGTAACGGTGCGTCAGGGAGGTGGGAACCCACGCGCAAGAACCGAGAGATTCGATCTTGAAATTACACGCGCTTCGATGCACGCGTGAGAATTTGAGCCCAAAACAAAATCCCAAACTCTGTACTTCTGTTTTTCGCTTACATGTGACTGACAGACAACCAAACTCTCTGTTTTTACACATCACCATTTTTTTTCTATTACTGTATTTGTTTTTAACAAAAATTTACATTTTACCAACATCTAAAATACCAATACTATTTATTAATTTTTTGTTTTGTTAAATCGTTAAATTAAATATCAGTAAATGTATACAACTTATTTTGTCTTTAGTTGCAAGACTAATGATTTTTTTCAAAAAAATATTTGCTTCGATCTTTAAATTCAACAAGTTCTTAGTACAGCCAATCATAGGATAAGAAAACGAACGGTTGAAATTATATCCGTTTTATCTTCATGGTCGTATACTCGATCGTATCATAAATATTTTATTCGTATCGAAGTCTTAGATTCGGTCATAGGCTATGACTCCTAGTCATAACATAGGTAGTAAAATTTGGTTCAAACCGGTCCTTGAAAACGTACCAGCGAATCTGAATAATGTTTTGCCAAATTGGGTTATTATAGGTAACTGTTTCTTGAGGATAAAAATATTGCATACTAGCTAACGTCACGTGGAAAAAGATGATACACACATATTTACGAGTCTTGTTTGGTGATATTCATAATAAGAACAATATATGTACTCTGGAAGAATTAACAATGAAAATTACTTGTCACTAGAAGCCTAGAGCATGGAACCTTCTTGGCTCAAAAACCGAGCCGGATCTTTACATTATAGTATCATATATTTACATTTTTTACACTCGGAAAAAGATGCCTCCATGTATAGTTTTCTGCGAAGATCATTCTCTCTTTACAGTAACTTCGCAGCTTTTACTTTTCTGAGACTAGGTCCTTCGCTTGACTGATCTCATTTACTCATTTTATAGTGTGACAGTGTAGTGTTGTGGTACTTGGAGTTAAGGCTCTAATTGGTAATATAAAAACATACCGAAGTCTGTGCAAGAGTATTTGTTGTAGGAATGGAATGACAGAATCAATGAAATATTATTTTATTTCATAATTTATAATACTTTAAGAAATGGGTGTACAAAAAAAAAATCAAGTATGTGTCTATCTTGACTATGTGTCTATGACCTATGTATAGTACATGTGATGGATATTTAGTTGTCCTATAAAACATTTTAACTAAGATGAAAATTCCATATTAGTGTGCCCTCTCTCTAGCTAGTCTTTTGCCGAAAAACTTATTTACATTATTCCCCATCATCAATTTTGGCCAAACCTAAAAAAAAAACAATGAGGGTCCCTCAATTTGGGACCTTTTTGATATGGCTAAGTAAAACTGTCGACGATTTCCTTAACAACGTTATGCAACTCCTACGCCTACACTTATCATTACGATTGACAATCTCCCGCTAATTAGATCATATTGTATACGTTTTTTAAAAAATCTAATGATTATATAGATATAAACAATTAGTAACAAAGACAGTTAATTACATTAATATTCTCGTGTTCACATACTAATCAAAATTTTATATGGGTCGTCCTTCCTTTTCGTCAAATAAAACTAACCGATGAATTTTAATTGATCTTGGATACAAATATAGCTTCGAGGCAATTCATGTGTTTACTTCGAAGTATAAAGTTGCAACTTGCAAGCCTTATTGTTTTGCCAGCCTAATATTTCGTTGACTCAAACCAAAATTATTGTGGACAGTTTTTGATCCAAACTATCCGAAGAGCTTAGTGTATCTGAAATATAGGATGTTGATGAATAATCAATTTATATATCTTAGATTATATATTTTATTTTTAACCTTAGGTCATTCATATATTTATCCTTGTCTGTTTACTGGTAAAAGAAGGTTTCTTTTCTTTTTGCTCACTTGTCCCAATCGTTGCCCACAATCAAGGCGGGGCCTTAGGTTAGTCACCACTTTTACGTTCAATTTCTCACATATTTGACGTCATCACGTCACAATGGATTAATATATGTGATTGGTACATGCACCAATCATTTTCAAATTTGTACAACAATTTGATTTCCTTTAATAACACAAGCCATGCACCTCAAGTTGCTTTCCTTTTTAACTTGACCAATAACTAAGAACCACATTTAACACACGTATGTGTACCAACACATATCCATAAACGATCATATGTTTCTTTTTTGTTTGTTATAAGGATAATTTCGTCCTGCCTTATAGATCAGTCTATAGTTTAATTTTTTCACCCATAAATTAAAAAAGAACGGCCATGGTGGGGGATAATAGATGATTGTGACGGATGATGATGACTGCCCATAAAAAGTTGCTTGGCCCTTAAGAAAACACACGAGGCCTAATAAATCATCACATATATTAGTATATATCACAATAACATAACTTTGTGGCCGATCATGCTTAGCTCACTACTTAAAAAGATCACCAACATTTGCAACTTTCAAGCACATCAACATCGATTATGCAAATCATCATTGTAACGAATATTTGAAATCTCGAAGTAGGACCAATTTATGAAAGACTACAAAATGGGGTCAAGAAAAACTCGTTTCAAACCAGATTGGACCGGACATAGCCACACCCGAAGACAACTGGCTCAAAAGTCATAATGGTTTCGTTTTAACATTTAATTATCTCTGCTACAAAATATCCAAAGGAAACACAAGGTACTGCAAAAAATTCAAAAAACAGAAAACTGGTTTAGAAGAAACAGAGCGCTGAACCAGAGTCAGCGCATCACTTCTTCTTCTCGGATGCACCAGCACCACCAGACCTGCAAAGAAACAAAAAGCAAGAGGAATCAGCAAGAAGAAAAACATTTCATTATGAAGGAGCAAATAGTAAGATGCATAATGAATGATATTTGTTGAAAAAAGATGGAAGAGGAGATACCTCATCTTGCGGAGAACACTGGACATCTCCTCTCTCTTTCGTTTAGCTCTCTTGTGAGTTCCCAACTTTCGCTTGGCAACTTTAAGAGCTCTCTTGTCTTTACCAACCTTCAAAAGCTCAGTGATCCTCTTCTCATAGGGAGCTTGACCCGCAACTTCCTTGATGAGATTCCTGATAAAAATAGTCCTTTTGCTTGTTTTCTACACATAACAAATTACTCATTATCAGAAAAACCCTCAAATACTATAATGCATCTTCTTTCAGAAGGAAATCATAACACTCAACTTGAAAATGTAAACAGATTACCAAAAAATAAACAAAAACAAACGGAACAAGTGTAACAATATGCAAATCAGATTTTCAACAAGGCTACGAAGAATCAAAGACATACTATGATAAAGACATGAAGACAATTAACTTAATCTGGTTAATCCCTGACTATTAGACTCAACAAATAGAATGAACAGAGCAAGGAACTTCAAGTTATCCTCAAAGATTGGTTTCTTCTAAAGCTCATGATCTAGACCTATTCTACTATGAACCTCAAAATATATTTAAACCAACCACCGATAGTTAAACTAAAAGTGACCAATGGAATCAAATAGGACTAAGTAGAAGAAACAGAGTAAGTAACATTAGAGAGCTTACCCCTTTTCTGTTGTTAGGGCGAGGAGGTTGCTCGCGTTTGGTAACAACGTGTCCTTTGTTTAGCCCCACGAATAAGCCTGTCGCCACCATTTTCTCTGCCAATTTCAATAATCGTGACATATTTAGTTCAAGAACAAAATCTCAGATCTACTCTTCTATGCGATTTTCTCTTCAGATAAGCTATATCTATCTTCTAATATTATCAGCTCAATTCCAAAACTGATTTTACGGACGAACAATTCAATTTCTCAAAAACGATTGAATAAGCAAATCGCGATGTACTCTAGTAGTAGTAGTAACTCGTAAAGATTTGTCGATTCCAAAACTTTCACACTAATCGAAAGAGACTACATATGAAATCAATAAAGCGAAAAGATCTGATTATGATCACTCACCTGAGTTTGAATCTCTGAATGCGCCGCCACTGAAGTCGAAAGAGAATAAGATTTGTGAGAGAAAATCGATTTTATAGTCTTCTCCAAAATAAAGAGATTAGGGTTTAGTGATTTTTGAGACCTTCTTTCTATATTTCCAAATCTACCCCTGCCATTGTGAGATTGTTGGGCCCAAACGAAATAGTTTATAAACTGGGCTTTAATCAGGAATTGTTTCAATTTTTTGGGCCTTATTAGATACGAAATTTTGTTTCTTTCAACGAGGCCCAATAAAAATATATTGATGCAACTCATGCAAAGAAAACTGTTTTTGAACTATACATAAGAAACCAAAAACAAATTTTAAACTCCAAATCTCAAATTGACAAAATAAAAATACAATCAGAATCTGTTGCGTCAGACCATGAGGAAATCATATTACACATTCCATTATCGTTTAAAGACACAATTGGCTATAAATTATCGGACATTCACATAGTCGGTGTCGGTGTCGGTGTGGACCTTATGGTTGATCCCACAGCTCGTCTCTCCATAATGAGGAAGTGTCCAAGAGACTGCACATTGTTACGGCCATCATTTTCTTCGTTTATAATCCTGTTATGGGAAATGACAGTGGCGTTTGTGCTTAGTTTTGAACATATAGAGAAAATCCATGGCTTGTAGTAAGTTTTGAGATTCTTATGGTGTTGATGGTTTCTAGCAGCGCCTGTTTGATCATTCCTTGTTCGGTTTGATCTTCTTGAAAGTTCTAGAAAGCTTGATATCCCGATTAGGTTTCCTAGTGTGTAGCTCCTATCGCGGAAAAATGATCCCATCGACTGCAAAAAATAGATGTGTAAAATGCTTTTTAGTGTATATACGGAATTTAAGAAAAACAATATTGAGACAACATAAGTCTCACAGTGGTTGCCATGTTTGCTTCACAAAAGAGGTCAATATTTGAACTGTGATGGTGAATGGTGACCAAAAAGAGAAAGTTAAGTATGAACAAAAATCTGATGTAGAACCAAATATTTAGAGTAAAATGCCGAAATCGTTAGGTTAAAAACATAATTTATTTGTTAAACTGCATAATGACGGAACCTCTTGTTTTTAAAAGTATAAAATTGGCTGAATGGCAGAAAACTGAACACAAATCACTAGTTTTCAAATTTACGTGAATGCCAAAAGAAATAATCACATAGTTATTCTCAACGGACTATTGGTAAAATTTTCAATGATTTCACTTTTCAATACGGTGTGATCAAAAGACAAAAGGTGCCAACATATTTGAGAAATTGGTCTGATTATAATTTTATACAATAACTTTATTTTGAGAATCAACAATTTCCGACAAACGTGCCCTTTTCAGACAAAACCATCACAGCTTTAAAGTGCATACGATTGGTTCACGTTCGCTCTGAAGTCATCTCAACCAACAACAACAATACTATTTTAGTATATTCATTTTAATAATTTGAAAGAGAATGTGAATTCAATAGATCCAAACTAGTAGTCAAAGTAGAATCATTGTATTCCTTCTAAATTTCCAAAAGAACCGTAGACAGTTTCAAACGGCTCATCAATTAATATGCAAGAAAACGAAAAACAAAGATAAAACTGAAATAAAACAAAAATATGGATAATGTTAAAGTAATTCATTGATCTATCCAAATATGGAACAAAATATGAAAATTTGGAGGGATATGTAAGGATTCAACCAAGAAAAGAATCTGCTAACCCGTGAATAGTTTACTATACTATATATAGTCTATATAAAAAGTGTGTATATATGCAACTATATATATCTATATGCATATATTTATAGTATAAGTAGAGAAGTGTATATATCGGACCTGAGAATCAAGATCGGAGGAAGATTGAGATGAGGGAGAAGGAGAGAGAAGAGAGCTGAAGGAGATTGAACCAGCAGAGACTTGTTCATGATGATGATGATGATGAGTTCCTCTTGTGAGTCCTCCGATTCTTGCATTTACTGGTCTCAGACCCAATGGCCATCCTTCCTCCTATATAATCACATCCATTACACATGGTCTATACTATATATATGCGTGTGTATATAAAGGCTATTGTGTTAAAGAGCCAGAGAAAGAGAAAAAAAGAGAGGAGAAACAGTACCTGGTGAGCCATTGAAGCTTTGAGACTCAAAGGGAGAGAGAGATTTGGTTGAATAAACTTAGGAACAAAAGATGTAGCTAATGAAATGATGTGTTGTACATACTTTTTGGAGAGAAAATAATTGATTTATTTTATTTGGTAATAATCAAAACTCGACGAGATTAAAATAAAATAAAAGAAATTGGCTTCGCCCGGGTTCGAACCGGAGACCTTCAGTGTGTTAGACTGACGTGATAACCAACTACACCACGAAACCATTTGACATTCATTCATAAACATAGCTATTTATAATACTGAATCCAATGTAGGTACGGAAACCAAATCATCTTGATTTAAGGTTGTTAATTGAAGGGAACAAAGGTTTCTAAAATTATCAATTTAGTGGATTTTAATTTTTGATTTGGTATTAGTTTCGATTCTATAGTGGTATGAAATTCTGGTTAGTGTCTTGATATTTCAGGTTGGAATACTATTTTTATTGGAATATTGAATAAAAAGAAAAATAGCATAAGTACCGTTACCGTTAGAAGCTCGAAATTGAGAAAAGGAGAAAAGAAGATGGTATGGACAAAGACCATATGCATCGTCCAGTGTACCTCGAGAGACAAAACACTTTATCCTTTTTGGACCACATCATTCTGTTTTGTAAGCTTTCTATTTCTTTCTTGTTAAATATTGGGTTCAACAATCAATATACAAAAATGTTCCAAAATAATCAGTTGGTTCTAAACTCAGATGTAATAGGTTTCTTATAGTTTTAAACTAGGGATGTCAGTCAGCAAAGCCCATGCTAGCATGAGCTCGTACGGGCATGATTATTTTCTATATAGTCCAACACCGAAAGGTCCGAAACTATAATAACTTAAAGAAATAAATAAAACTCTACTACTGATCTAGTCATCAAATAGATTTATCCCTCCATTTGATACAATTTCATTCTAGTACACACTCTAAACCTAATTGAGTTTTGATTTTGTGAGCACGTAGACTATTGGGATATATCTTCATGCGATAACGTACTTGAGTGACTGTGATGATGTCAAAAAAAAAAAGTGAGAGTGTGAGACTCTCTAAACGGTAAAGAGGCTCTCGCATCAGAAATATAATCTCTATATATCAAGTTCCTTCTTGTTTTGTGACTATACAGTATACAAATTAAACTCAATACACTATGCATGAATACATGAGAACTATACATAATACACCGTATATATGTACAAGAACTGAGAGAGGTTGTGTCAAAACAGAGAGCCTTGACGACCGACCCTGCGTGGTAATCCAAAATTTTGGTAAGTTCGGATTTGGCCCTTGATTGTGGCTGTAACAATCACCATTCCCCAAGCTGTTGGCTGAACTGAATGTGTTCCATGACTGCCACTACTATCAAACCACGACCAAGAAGAAATCCGAGAGGAGATTGATATAGAAGGTGAATCCCCATGCTTTATTGACTCGCCTGTGTTGTTCTCTGATTCGTTATGCGAAATATGCGTAGCTGGATCATCTTCTTGATGTTGTTCTGTTGCTCCATCCGCGGTGCCGTCATTGTTTTTCTTAGGTAATGGTGGGAGGCCTGATTTTTTACCCGTGGTCGTGTTTTCAGGGGTAGTAGTAGTAGTTGATGGTTTTTTCGGGTTTCTTTTCGATTGGTGTTGTGTGGATGGTGGTTCACCTTTTACAACGCCGTTCCATGGGACTGCCACGGAAACATCTTTGCACGGGAAGGTTTCATAAGAAGTACACATGGTGACTGTTTTTCTACCGGTGATACCTAGTCGTGGCTCCTCGTGTTTCCACACGTAAACCTGTGAGTCTTCGCTAGCGCAGACAATGTGCTTAGCATCTACTGTGTAAGATGCTGTCATTTGGCTGTTCATGTTTTTGAAGCCTGGTTTATGTATGAATAGGAGATTTAGAATTAATAGTTTGTGAAATTGAACAACGAAGCAAATGGAGTTGTTTCAGTTACATACCTCTGAATTTTTGAACAAGTTCAGTACCGTCAAGAACCCGAATGCGTGAATCAGCAGAAGTTACAAGCACTTCTGATGGATTAATTGGCGAAAACTGGTATAAGCAAACTCAATGGTAAGTAGAGGCAAAAAAAACAACAACAATGTAAACGTTTTCAAAAAGAAAGAGTGAAACCTGAAAAGCTGTGATCTTTTTAGCTTGAGCCTTCTTTTTGTTCTGCAGATCTATCTGGTTTGTTTGTTCCAACTTGCAATCTGATCAATTATTACAGAAAAACAAATAAAATGAGTCTGTTAACTTTATGAAGAATTAAGGTTATAGACATGGTTTACAAATAGAATGAGCCTTTAGCATATATACCCTCTGCACTGTAAAGCCGGCAATGCCCATTAATTGAACCAACAAATGCAGCCTACCAAAGAGCATAGAGATATCAATACGAGCTCGTTAATGCAAGTATATGCTGGTGACAGTTCAAGAGAATTACGTACCTGACCATCAGGAGTATAACAAACCGCGGTAACCATTTCCTTTAGATCATTCCACTCAACTACTTGACGGTTTGATATGTTCCATATACGGATCTTGGCATCAAGGGAGCCACTAATGAAGTAATCTTCATCCAATGGATTGAATTGTACACAAGTAACTAAAAACCATAGAGGAAGACATGAATCTCCCAAAACGATATGAAATTTAAGGAATTTGAGAATTGAAATATATTTCCTTTCTTACCATAGTCATTGTGGGCAAATAGTTTTAGACAACTTTGAGTTTCAATATCCCACAACCGCACAGTTTTGTCCATGGAAGATGAAAGCAATAGCTGTGTATATTCGGCAACCAATGATTTAACTTTTTTCAATAGAAATTCATGGCTGCTTGCATTAATGTTGGCAAGAAAGGAACACAAACTAACCTGTGACCGAGACCAAGATAAGTCCAGAACATCATCCAAGTGACCAGTGAAAGAGCAAATTGGTTTATCTGACAAGGAGAACACAGTTTCAGGCGCGTGGACATAATCTGGTATCTGGTTTCCTTTTTTACTCATTGAAGTTTTCCCTTTCTTCTTCTTATCTTGTGACACTTCTGCAGCATCACCTTCCGACGATTTATCTGTGGAACCAGACATTGAAGGATGAATAGGTGTCAAGCTCCCTTCATTCATTGACATGATTTCACATTCTTGAACCTCCCACACATGGATTGCACAATCCTCCCCTGCACTTGCTAATAAATGTGAATCTGGACTAAATTTCATAGTCCAAATACCTCCTTGATGAGCTTGAATCTCTTGACACATATGCAAAGCACTTAAATCTTTATGAGACTTCCCTGAATGCCTCACTTTCACCCATTGATTCGCCTGCTCATTGTTCTTCTCCGCTACTTTTGGACTACTTGTGCCACTACCAGTTGAATCCTTCTCTTTCTCTGAAACCTTAGAAGAGCTCATAGAATGAGCAACGTCCTTTATGTTCTTTAACAAAGCAGCTCCTCTCTTCTTACTTACTCTCAAACTCTTTGACACATACGAGTTAAATTTCCTAAAATCCATCGTCGAATTCGCGTTCTCTCTTCTCATAAGATCCTTAACAACAGATGAATAACCAACACTCTTCTCAAATTCTTCCATTGTCAATTGCTTACCAGTTTGCAAATCGCTAAGCCGATTCCACATTCCATTCTCACCATACTCCTTCACAATGAACTCTTTCCCAGTGTCAAGGTTCTTAATCAAGAAAAAAGCACTAAAACGAGTATTGGAAACTACCGAAGAGAGCAACGGACCACTACGTTGGCCTTGAGACTGATGATGACCGTTTGGTGCGTCCGGCGGCGAGGCTTGCGTTTGGGTGAAGTAGGGACAAATCCTCGCACACGGAGCTCCAATCGCAGACGCGGTTCTAGTCAATCGCGATTTCGACGTTTTCCCTAACATCTCTTCTTTCCTCTGTTTCTCAGCAGAAGACGCTTCGATATCGGAATCAGATCTAGACCGTACAAGCAAAACCGACATCGACGGAGATCGACGAACTCTTTGATTCACCGGAGAATTGTGATCTGACTCCTCCACCTTCACTTCCGCAACGCGAGAACCTGAGCACTCACCCGTCGCCGCCACAGGTTCACTCACGCGTTGAATCGAGATAGCTCCGAGCCTAGTCTTCTTAGATTCAAGTCCCATTCCATTAAGAAGCCTTCGACGACGCTCCGTGATAGATCCCGGCGCCGACATCCAAATATCATAATCCGGCGACATATCCGGCGCAGGAGCAGCGCGAGAGGAGGACGACACATTAGAAGAAAACGAGATCCGGCAATCATCAAACTCACCTTCTTCTTCGTCAGAAGATGATGCTAAATCCGAAGGTACGACGGTGGAGATACGATTAGAGCTATCGAAAAAATGATCGTCGTCGTCTTCAAACTCGCCTAACCCCGCCCAATTCATCGTCATCGTCTTCTTCCGATCCAATTTCCCGTTTTCGCCGCCTCGATTCGCCATTACTGTTCATAGAAACTTCCAGATCTTCTTTCTTTTTTTCCCCAATAAAATTCAAATTTTCTCGGGTTTTTTTTTTTTTGGNTTTCAAAGTTTTTTTTTGTT